>Ga0075430_100000015_pt1 | contig 89952 bp, 84 predicted proteins | sample RhiMetdeltSRZDD4_FD_75294 | JGI IMG/M metagenome (GOLD analysis project Ga0075430, IMG submission 75294) | Populus rhizosphere microbial communities from Tennessee, USA - Rhizosphere MetaG P. deltoides SRZDD4 | ecosystem: Host-associated > Plants > Roots > Rhizosphere > Soil | place: USA... | reverse complement strand
AGTCGGACATGCCGGTGATCTTCCTCACCTCCAAGGACGAGGAGATCGACGAGCTGTTCGGCCTCAAGATGGGCGCCGACGATTTCATCCGTAAGCCGTTCTCGCAGCGCCTCCTGGTCGAGCGCGTGAAGGCGGTGCTGCGGCGCGCGATACCGAAAGACGGTGTCGTGCAGAAGGAAGTCGATGCGCGCGCGCTCGAGCGCGGTCATCTGCGCATGGACCCGGAACGTCACACCTGCACCTGGAAGAACGATCCGGTGACGCTGACCGTCACCGAGTTTTTGATTCTCCAGGCGCTGGCGACGCGGCCCGGCGTGGTGAAGAGCCGCAACGCGCTGATGGATGCCGCCTACGACGATCAGGTTTACGTCGACGACCGCACCATCGACAGCCACATCAAGCGGCTGCGGAAGAAGTTCAAGGTGGCGGACAACGACTTCGACATGATCGAGACGCTTTACGGCGTCGGCTACCGTTTCAAGGAAATGGCGTAGTCGCCGGCAAGCGTCCCGCGTTATACTTCCGACGTCCCGCGGGGCCAGCCAATCGCGTTGCTGCTGGCGAACTCGCGAGAGGGCACGCTACCCGGCAGATTGATCGTGCTCAACAAAACGCCCGAAACGCTGCGAACCCAGGTCGAGGCGTCCGCGCCAGCGGACGACGATGACCTGGTGCGTGAGGAAAAGTTGCCGCGCAGCGGGTTCATCCGCCGGGCCTGGCAGTTCTTCACGCATCTGAGCATGTCGAGCCTGACGCGGCGGATCATCTTTCTGAACGTCGCCGGCCTGGCCGTGATGATGATCGGCATTCTCTACCTGTCGCAGTTCCGCGCCGGCCTGATCGACGCCCGCGTCCAGAGCCTGATGATCCAGGGCGAGATCATCGCCAACGCGGTCGCGGCGTCGGGCACGATCGACCCCGACGGCGCCATCATCGATCCGCAGCGGCTGCTCGAATTGCAACTCGGCGAGACCTACGATCCGTCGGAGAGCGGCAGCCCCGGGCTCGACTTCCCGATCAACCCGGTCCGCGTCGCACCGGTGCTGCAGCGGCTGGTGTCACCGACAAACACGCGCGCGCGCATCTATGAGCGCGACGGCACATTCATGCTGGACAGCCTCGCGCTCTACGACGTCCTGCGCTTCGATCTGCCGCCGCCGGAATCGGCGCAGCCGAACTACATCGAGCGCCGGCTGATGACGCTGCGGCGCTGGCTGACGCGCGGCGACCTGCCCAACTATCGCGAGCTCGGGCAAGGCAACGGCAAGGCCTACGAGGAGGTCGCGATCGCGCTCACCGGGCTCAAGTCGAGCATGGTGCGGATCAACGAGCGGGCTGAAGTCATCGTCTCGGTGGCGGTGCCGGTGACGCGTTTCCGCGCGGTGCGCGGCGCGCTCATGTTATCGACCCAGGGCGCCGAGATCGACGACATGGTCACGGCCGAACGGCTCGCGGTGCTGCGCGTGTTCCTGTTCGCGGCCGGCGTGATGGTGGTGCTCTCGTTCCTGCTCGCCGGGACGATCGCGGGCCCGATGCGGCGGCTGGCGGAATCCGCCGAAGTGGTGCGCCGGCGCATCAAGACCCGCGTCGAGATCCCCGACTTCACCAAGCGCCGTGACGAGATCGGGCACCTGTCGGGCACGCTGCGCGATATGACCAACGCGCTCTACAGCCGCATCGAGGCGATCGAAAGCTTCGCCGCCGACGTCGCGCACGAATTGAAGAATCCGCTCACCTCGCTGCGCTCCGCGGTCGAGACGCTGCCGCTCGCCAAGTCCGAGGAGAGCCGCGGCCGGCTGCTCGCCGTCATCCAGCACGACGTGAAACGGCTCGACCGGCTGATCTCCGACATTTCCGACGCCAGCCGCCTCGAAGCCGAAATGCAGCGCCAAGAGGCGAGCCCGGTCGACCTGATCCGGCTTCTCACCGCGGTGACCAGCGTCGCCAACGAGGTGCCGCGCGACGACGGCGTGAAGGTCACCCTCAACTTCGAGGGCGGCAACGCCCAGGCCTTCGTCGTGCCCGGCCACGATTCGCGGCTCGTCCAGGTGGTCAACAACCTCGTCGACAATGCGCGGTCGTTCTCGCCGGCGGGCGGCACGGTGCGAATCACCTGCCGCCGCCTCAAGAACGAGGTCGAGATCGTCGTCGATGACGACGGCCCCGGCATCGCGCCGGATGTGATGGAGAAGATCTTCGAGCGCTTCTACACCGACCGGCCGGAGCACGGTTTCGGCCAGAATTCGGGGCTTGGCCTCTCGATCTCGAAGCAGATCGTCGAGGCCCATGCCGGCCGGATGTGGGCGGAGAACCGCATGAGCGTCCCGACGCCGAATGAGCCGTCTTCCGTGCTGGGCGCGCGCTTCGTCGTCCGCCTGCCGGCAAGTTAAGGGAGGCGGCCACGGCGACGGAGCACGCCACGGCGGTGCTGGTCGGCAGCCGCGCGGCGCTGATCCGCGGGCCTGCCGGCAGCGGCAAGTCCCGCCTGGCATGGGCTTTGATCGACGCCGCCGCCGCCGGCATCATCCGCTTTGCACGCCTGGTGGCCGACGACCGCGTCGAGCTGGCCGCGAGCCACGGACGGCTGCTGGTCCGCGCACCGTCGGCGCTGGCCGGGCTGATCGAGGTGCGCGGCGTCGGCGTGCGACGCCTCCCCTACGAGCCGGTCGCGGTCGCCGGGCTGGTGGTCGATCTCGGGGCGGCGGACAGCGAGCGGATCCCGGCGCCGACCGCCCAAATTGCCGAAATTAACGGCATCCGCCTGCCGCGCCTGCCGGTTGCGACCGGGGCCGACGCGCTAGCCGCCGTGCTTGCAGCCCTCAATTCCGTGCCCACATAGACGCCTGCGTTTTCGCGATGCAACACAGTCCAAAATTCAATAGACAGGCCCTTGCGAACGGGCTTTGGATGGTCAAGATGTCCGTCCTTTCGTGCGGTGCACCCTACGCGCCCGCGAGGAGCTCTTCATGATCGGTCTCGTTCTGGTTACGCACGGGCGGCTCGCCGTCGAGTTTCGCTCCGCACTGGAACATGTCGTCGGCCCGCAATCTCAAATCGAAGCCGTGACCATCGGTCCGGACGACGACGTCGAGCAGCGGCGCAAGGACATCATCGAGGCGGTGAAACGCGTCGACACCGGCGACGGCGTCGCGATCCTCACCGACATGTTCGGCGGCACCCCGTCGAACCTCGCGATTTCCGTGATGAGCCGTCCCAAGGTCGAGGTGCTCGCCGGCATCAACCTTCCCATGCTGGTCAAGCTCGCCAAGGTCCGCGACGAATATCCGCTGCCGGACGCGGTCGCTGCCGCGCAGGACGCCGGCCGCAAATACGTCACCATCGCCAGCCGCGTGCTTGCCGGCAAATGAACGAACCAGCGGGGGCCCATCGCGACGCTGCATCGGCCCCGGACGGCGACAAGCCGATCGTGCGTGTGCTCGAGATCTGCAACAAAAAGGGTCTGCACGCGCGCGCTTCGGCGAAATTCGCAAAAACCGTCGATGAGTTCGACGCCGTCGTGAAGGTGACCCGCGGCGCCGAGACTGTCGGCGGCAATTCGATCATGGGATTGATGATGCTGGCGGCGGGGACCGGCACCACGATCACCGTCGAGGCGACCGGGCCGCAGGCGGCCGAGGTGATCGAGGCGCTGGCGCAGCTCGTCAGCGACCGCTTCAACGAAGAAGAATAGCGATCATTTCCGCTCGTCCCCGCGAAAGCGGCGACCCAGCCAAGGAAAAAAGGAAGACTGGATTCCCGCTTGCGCAAGAATGAGCGGAAGTTCGGTCGGGGACAACGCGCATGCGGCCTGCGAGCTGCAGCCCCGGCGACATAAAGAAATCTTTATATCTTTATTGTCTGGTGGGGAATGGCCTGCTATAGGCACGCCGCAAGAGACCCCCTGAGAGAACGCCCGAGAAAACGCCCCAAACAAAGGCCCCCCGGGCACCGCTTTTCCCGCATCCCGTCAGCCGAGGACCCTTCATGACCGCCGCATCCGATTACATCGTCAAAGACATTGGCCTCGCCGACTTCGGCCGCAAGGAAATCTCGCTCGCCGAAACCGAGATGCCCGGCCTGATGGCGACCCGCGAAGAGTACGGCCCGAAGCAGCCGCTCAAGGGCGCGCGCATCGCCGGCTCGCTGCACATGACGATCCAGACCGCGGTGCTGATCGAGACGCTGGTGGCGCTCGGCGCCGACGTGCGCTGGGTCTCGTGCAACATCTATTCGACGCAGGATCATGCGGCCGCCGCGATCGCGGCCGCGGGCGTTCCGGTGTTCGCCGTGAAGGGCGAGACGCTCGTCGACTATTGGGACTACACCGCCAAGCTGTTCGACTGGCACGGCGGCGGCACGCCGAACATGATTCTCGATGACGGCGGCGACGCCACCATGTTCGTGCATCTCGGCGTGCGTGCCGAGAAGGGCGACACCGCGTTCCTCGACAAGCCGGGCTCCGAGGAAGAGGAAGTGTTCTTCGCGCTGCTCAAGCGCATCCTGAAGGAGAAGCCGAAGGGCTACTTCGCCGAGATCGCCAAGAACATCAAAGGCGTCTCGGAAGAGACCACCACCGGCGTGCATCGCCTCTACGACATGCAGAAGGCCGGCACGCTGCTGTGGCCCGCCATCAACGTCAACGACTCGGTCACCAAGTCGAAGTTCGACAACCTCTATGGCTGCCGCGAGTCGCTGGTCGACGGCATCCGCCGCGGCACCGACGTGATGATGTCCGGCAAGGTCGCGATGGTCGCGGGCTTCGGCGACGTCGGCAAGGGCTCGGCCGCCTCGCTGCGCCAGGCCGGCTGCCGCGTGATGGTGTCGGAGGTCGACCCGATCTGCGCGCTGCAGGCGGCGATGGAAGGCTATCAGGTCGTCACCATGGAAGACGCTGCGCCGCAGGCCGACATCTTCGTCACCGCGACGGGCAACAAGGACATCATCACGATCGACCACATGCGGAAGATGAAAGACCGCGCGATCGTCTGCAACATCGGCCACTTCGACAACGAGATCCAGATTTCCTCGTTGCGGAATCTGAAGTGGAACAACGTCAAGCCGCAGGTCGACGAGATCGAATTCCCGGACGGCCACCGCATCATCATGCTGTCGGAAGGCCGCCTGGTGAACCTCGGCAATGCGATGGGTCACCCGAGCTTCGTGATGTCGGCGTCGTTCACCAACCAGACGCTGGCGCAGATCGAGCTGTTCGCCAACAACAAGGACGGCAAGTTCAAGAAGGAAGTCTACGTGCTGCCGAAGTCGCTCGACGAGAAGGTCGCGCGGCTGCATCTTGCCAAGATCGGCGTGAAGCTGACCGAGCTGCGCCCCGACCAGGCCGCCTATATCGGCGTGAAGCAGGAAGGCCCGTTCAAGTCGGACCACTACCGCTACTGATCCGGCCGATCGTTAACGCTTGCAGCAAGCAACAGGCCGGGCATTGCCCGGCCTGTTTTGCTATTAAATCTTGGTAATCCGGCGTGCTCGGGAACTCTGGAAGCGCGACCCGAAAACGCAAGTTAGGCCGGTAGCAGGCCCGCTTTAGGCTTGCGGAAGCCGGGAGGGGATGGCTAAGGTCGAGGGGTGCCCCATTACTAACTTGTAAGGCAAATGACACAGTTTGTGCTATTTGTGCAGTCACTTACACGGGATCAGGCAACCCCTTAGGATGGTGGGCAACATGACTTCCCTTAAAATTCTCGCTGTCGCGCTGGCGTGCACGGGCTTTGCTTCCGTTGCGAGCGCTCAGTCGCTGACTCCGGTCGAAGAGAACCTCGCCGCCCGCATCGCCGATCCGGCTGGCGCGATCGAGTCGGCCGCCATGCTGCACCCGGAGGCGACCAGCGCGCGCGGCACGCCCAACCGTGTAGTCGTCTCTCGCGTCGAAGCGGTTCGAACCGACTCCGGTCAGCGTCTCGCGGTCGTGACGACCTACCAGTACGAAGGCAACATCACGACCAATCGCCTGGTCGATCTCGACAACAATACGATCGTCAACGAGCGGGTCTCGACCGATGTCGGCACGCCGGTCGGTGCGGTCGAAGCCGACTACGCACGCTCGCTGCTGATGAGCGACGCGCGCATCCAGGAGCTGATTGCGCCGTTCCAGGGCGCTGTCGATATCGGCCTGATCCCGACCGTGGTCAGCGATCCGTCCGATCCGATGTACGGCAAGCGCATGGTTCGCGCGGTGATCAATACGCCGCAAGGTTTCGTGACCGGCGTGCAGGTGTCCGTGAACCTGTCGGATGCCACGGTCAACGTTCAACAATAGACGATGCGGATCCTCGGGGGACTTACATGCGAGTGACTTTTCAATGCCGCCTACGGGCGGCATTGGTGTTTGTGGGTAGCGCCGTTTCGTCAGTCGCACTCGCACAGCCGGCACCGATGGACCATGGCGCGCACAGCGCACAACCGTCCGTGCCGCCGCTGAATGTGCAGACCGGACCGGTCTTTGTGCCGATGCCGAGCATGCAGCGGCCGCCGACGCCGACAATGCCCGATCCGGCCGCTGGCGGCGGCGCCCCTGGTGCCGGCCCTGGCCCCGCGAGTCCCGGCGCTGGTCCTGGAAGTCCTGGTGCTGGTCCCGGCAGTCCCGGTGCTGGTCCTGGAAGTCCCGGTGCTGGTCCCGGTAGTCCCGGTGCTGGCCCCGGAAGCCCGGGCGCTGGTCCCGGAAGTCCTGGCGTTGGTCCCGGAAGCCCGGGCGCTGGCCCCGGAAGCCCCGGCACCGCAGGCCCTGGCCCCGGTGCGCCGGGCAAACAGCAGACCGGAGGCCCACCGAAGCCCGGCCCCGGCACGCCCAAACAGTCGCCCGGCCAGGTCGGCGGGCCGCCGAAACCGACAATCCCCGGACCCGGCCCGACAACGCCAGGAACGCCCGGACCGGTCACCGATGCCGCGCCGGCCGGCGTTGGCGCGGGCGGGTGCGAACCGCATTCGCCGATGCCACCGGCCAATCAGCTGCCGCCCTACACGCGGCGCAACGGCGACGTCGTCACCTATCAGCAATTCCCGCCGAGCGGCCCGCGCCATTCCGCTTGGCTGGTGGCCACCAACTACGGCGGCAAGAAAGGCTTCTTCGTCAGCGAAGCCTGGTACCTGCCGGGGCCGGACAAGCCGTGGATCCGCATCCTCGACGAAGCCGGGCCGGCCGAAATTTTCGTTCCGTACCAGAACAACGCGCACCGCTTCTCCGATCTGATCGTTCTTCAGCTCCAGCTCGAGCCGCTGATCGATTCGATTGCCGGGCGCTGCGGGCAGCTCGTCGACCGGCCGAACGTGGGCGGCAAGCGGATCGTGCGCGAGATCACCGAGAAGGGCCTGCTGTGGATGGCGCCAAGGCTCGTGGTCCAGGACGGCAAGACGAACTACCGCGGCCACAACATCTACCGCGGCCACAAGATGACGCTGTGGGCGGTCGTCGACGCTTGGAACTATCGTTACATCCTCAGCTACGCGTTCCACGACGACGGTTCGATCGACTTCCGCGCCGGCGCCACCGGAACGAACTTCCCCGGCTCGGAGCGGATCGCCCACACCCACAACGTGCTGTGGCGGATCAACCTGCGCATCACCGACCAGGCCAAGGGCGGCCCGACCAACGTCAACGTGATGCGGCACATCAGCGACCGGCGCGTCAACGGCCCGCTGACCAACGAGTGGCCGCTGATTCGTGAGGTCTGGGAAGACCGCATGGAGCTGTTCAACAACGGCACCGAAGGATCGTCGACCTTCAACCCGTTGGAGTTCACCGGACTGCATGTGCAGTCGTCGACCTTGACCAACCGGCTCAAGAACGCGTCGGGCTACATGATCATGCCGTCGTATCGCGGCCTGCCGCGACACCGCGAGCCGTTCTTGCGCAAGGACTTCTGGGTCACGCGCTACAAGGACCCGGCGGTGACACGAAGCTTTCCGGAAGACGACGTCAGGTGCCTCGAGAATATCGAGGTCTACGTCAATCTCGTGAACAAGGCCGACATCGCCAAAGGTCTGTCGTGCCGCGAGCCGTACATCAACAACGAGTCGACCAGGAATACCGAGAACACCGTCTGGATGATGTCGACGTTGTTGCACACCTTCCGCGACGAAGACGGGACCTTCGCCACACCGTCGCGAACGTTCTGGGGCACCGCATCGACGATGTGGACCGGCTTCGACATGAAGCCGCACAACCTGTTCGAAGGCGCGCCGCTCTATCCACCGTTGCCGCCGGCGCGATAAGGCGCGGCGGCGTCGACACTGCGTTCGTAAATGCCGGCATCCGCCCAACAGCGATGCCGGCATTTTCTTTGGGCATCCGACCCGACCTAGCGGGCCGGCGGCACCAGCATGAAGTAGAACCGCGTGCTCGGGCCACGCCGGCCGAAAAATTCCGCGGCGTGGTCGAACGTGACAAGCTTTGCACCCGCGGACGGCCCGCCCGCGCGGCTCATCAACGACACGCAAACCTGCTCCTCGTCATCCGGACAAACCGCGACCCAGCCGTTACGCGCGCGCTCGGCGGCCGTGATCCACGGCGTCCATCCCGGCCGTTGGTAGTTCGAGTACAGCGGATGGTCCGGGCTGTAGAAGGTCACCGCGTGGCCCAGGTCCATGTTGCCGCTCACGATCGCAAGCGGCCGCTGCGTCGCCTCACGCCAGCGGCGCGTGACCTCCTGGCTCACAGCGGCATAGTGACCGCGCGGCTTGGCCTGTTCCTGCGTGAACCGCACCCACGCGACGGCCGGCGATGCCACCAGCACCACCAGCGAGATGAACAGGACGACGGCCGCCAGACGAATGGCGTAGAGCCGGCTGACCACGGCCTGCGCGGGCGCCAGCAAGACGATCGGCAGGAGAAACCATGCCGGCATCGTCCACAGCGGCGTGAACTTGACCCAGACAAGCGGCGACACGATCAGCGGCAGCAGCAACGGCACCGCAAGCAGCACCACCAGCATGCGCCGGTCGGGATCGGAGGGCCACAACGTCTCGCGAAGCAGGCGAAGGCCCGGTTGCACCATGAGCGCATAGGCGACCAGCAGCACGCTGACGTAGCCGATGCCGCCGATGACGTAAGGCACCAGCGCCCAGAGCAGTTCAGGCATCGTGACGTAGGCGTTCCGCTCGGCGGCGTAGCTCATCGCCGCGCCGCCGGTCGTGAAGTGCCAATGCAGGTGCGGCGCCAGCACGATCAGACCGACCACGGCTGAAACCCACGGCGCCGGCGATCGCAGATAGTCGAACCGCCGGGGGTGCGCGAACGCCGCGACGACGAACGCCACGACCAGCAGCGCTGAATAGTATTTCCCGAGTATCGTGGCGGCGGCAGCGACGCCGGCCGCGGCCGACCATGCGAGCGTGCGGGATTCGAACGAACGCAGGAAGCAATAGGTCGCGATCGGCCAGGCCGAGAGCAGAACCTGGTTGGTCGAGAACCGCTGACCGTGAAACTGGTACAGCGGCGTGAGCAGGAGCAGCAGCAGCACCAGAAGCCGCTTGTCGCCGTCGACGTATCGCCGCGCGATCAGGTCAATCGCGTAGAAGGCGACCGCGGCGTTGACCATGGCGAGCAGATGGAACGACCAGTCCGCGATCGGAAAAACGGAGAACCAGGCCGCCGCGACCAGCGCAGCGAGCGGCGGGTGCTTGTATCCGGGCGCGAGGTGCTGGCTCCAGGCAAAGACCTCGACGAGGTCGAAATGCAGGTCGATCGAGGCGTAGGAGATGATCTGGAAGCTGGTCCAGATCGCGACGAACAGCGCGAGGAAGACCCAGAGCGCCCGCCCGCTTGGGACGGCATCGAACCAGCGATTGATTCCGACCGCGATCCTCGCCGGCGGGACCCAGGAGAGCAGTACGGAAATCACCAGGAGCCTCGTCCGTCGGCCGGCCGAATGGCCGCCGGTGTCGGCCAAAATCTAGCGCAGGCGGTACGCGAGCACTATCCACTACGCATTCCAGTGGCGGTATTTTCGCGCCTTGCCCTCCGTGCCAGGAATGTTAAATCCTCGTTGGGGATCGGGGGTACAGGATGCGCTATGTGCCGATGGATCGCCTATCGCGGAGAAACCATCCCGCTCGAGCAGTACGTCACCGCTCCGGCCCACTCACTGGTGGTGCAGAGCGTCAAGGCGCTGGAATCGACCGCCTCGACCAACGGTGACGGATTCGGGCTCGGCTGGTACGGTGAGCATTCGGAACCCGGGCTGTATCGCGAGGTGCGCCCGGCCTGGTCCGACGAGAACCTGCGCTATCTCTGCCGGCACATCCATTCGCACCTCTACTTCGCCCATGTCCGCGCCTCGACCGGAACGCCGGTCACGCGTCCGAACTGCCATCCGTTCGCCTGCGGCCGCTGGCTGTTCATGCACAATGGCATGATCGGCAACTGGACGCGCATGCGCCGGCAGGTCGAGTCCCTGATCCCGGACGAGTTCTACGGCTCGCGCATCGGCACCACCGACTCCGAGGCCGCGTTCCTGGCGATCCTCGGCGCCGGCGGCGACAAGGACATCGTCGGCGCGACCAGCAAGGTGCTGACCGAGCTAACCAAGATGGTGAGCGCGAACGGTCGCCAGGAGACGCTGCGCTTCACCACTGCCATCGCCAACGGCCGTGACCTGTTCGCGTTCCGCTACGCCGCCAACGACAAGGCGAACACGCTCTACTATCGCGAGTCCGCCGGTAACGTCGTCGTTGTTTCCGAGCCGCTCGATTCAGAGCACGCGCGCTGGAAGCCGGTACCGCCCGGCCACATGCTGATGGCGCTCGCCGGCCAGCCGGTCGTCCTGGAACCGTTCCTCGGCGAGCAGCGTGTCGCAGCCGAGTGAATTGACAACAGATAGCCGCCCGCGCTTCATGCCCCGCCTGTAACCAGGGGAGTTTGTGACATGGCGCGCACGTTAATATTGTTGGGAGCCGGCCTGCTGTTTGCGGCCGCCGCCGGCGCGCCGGCGCAAGCCCAATCGGTCGCCGATTTCTATCGCGGCAAGACCATCAATTTGTTGATCGGAGTCGGCGTGGGAGGCGAGTACGACCTCCAGGCGCGGCTGGTCGCCCGCCACCTCGGCAAGCACATCCCCGGCAATCCCAACGTCGTGCCGCAAAACCTGGTCGGCGCCGGCGGCATCAACATGGCGAACAACCTGTACAACACGGCGCCGCGCGATGGCACGACCATCGGCATGATGGGCAACAACTTCCCGGCCTCGCAGGCCGTGGGCGCCAAGAACGTGAGATTTGACGCCGGGAAAATGCAGTGGCTCGGCACCATCGCGCCGGTGGTCGAGACCATGGCGGTGTGGCACACCGCCGGCGTCAAATCGGTCGACGACCTGCGCAAGCAGGAGACGGTTGCCGGCGCGTCGGGCCGCGGCGCCATCACTTATTTCTATCCGATGATGATGAACGCGTTCCTCGACACGAAGTTTAAGATCGTAACCGGGTATCCCGGCGGCAACCAGATCAACCTGGCGATGGAGCGCGGCGAGGTGCAGGCGCGCAACAACACCTGGTCGAGCTGGAAGTCGACGCGGTCACAATGGATCCGGGACAAGCTGATCTATGTGGTGGCGCAGGCCGGACCACGCGCGAGCGATCTCGATGCACCGTCGGTGGAGGAGCTCGCTCGCACGCCCGACGACCGGCTGACCATCGAGCTCATCGTATCGGGCACGCAGCTCGGCCGTCCATTTGCGACGACCCCAGAAATTCCGGCGGATCGCCTCGCCGCTTTACGGGAAGCGTTCCGCGCCACCATGAAGGACCCTGACTTCCTCAAGGACGCCGCGCAGATGAACTTCGAGGTCGACCCGGTCTACGGCGAGGCGATGCAAAAGACCGTCGAGAAGATCCTGAGCACGCCGAAGCCCCTCGCCGAACGCGCCAAGGAGTTCCTCGAATAGATCGGCGCTGATCCGCGTCACGCGCCAACGATCCATGATTGGCGCGACCGCAACGGGAGGACGCAAGATGATATCGGATCGCCTTTCTGCTGCGATTCTCGCCTGCGCGATCAGCGCCGGGACCGTCGTGACCGCCTCGGCGCAGTCCTATCCAAACCGCGCGGTGACGCTGGTGGTGCCGTTCCCGGCCGGCGGCGGCAATGACGCGCTGGCGCGGCTGGTCGCGGAGCGCATGAGCAAGACGCTCGGCCAGCAGGTCGTGGTTGAGAATCGCGGCGGCGCCGGCGGCACGGTCGCGACCCGCGCCATCGCCAAGAGCCCGCCCGACGGCCACACCATCCTGCTGACCTACACGGGAACGCTCGCCATCAATCCGACGCTCTATTCGAACGCCGGCTATGATCCGCGCAGTGATTTTGCGCCGATCGGCTCGATCGGGACGCTGACCAGTGTTCTGGTGTCGAACCCTAAGCTCCCGGTGAAATCGACCGCCGAACTGATCGCTTATGCGAAGGCCCATCCCGGCAAGATCAACTACGGCTTCGTGCCCGGAACCGTGGGCCATATCTCGACCGAGATGTTCGCGCGCAGCGCGGGCCTCAAGCTCACCAACATTCCGTACAAGGGCAACGGCAATGCCATCACCGACCTGATGGGTGGGCATGTCTCGATGATGATGCTGTCGATCCTGCCGGTGATCGGCCAGATCCAGGCCGGCATGCTCAATGCGCTTGCCGTCGCCAGCCCGACGCGTTCGCCGCTGATCCCGAACGTGCCGACGATCGCCGAGTCCGGCGTGCCCGGCTTCTCGGCTGTCATCAGCTACGGGCTCGCGGCACCGCCCGGCACACCGCGTTCCATCATCGAGCGGTTGAACAAGGAATTGCAGGTCGCACTCGCCGACGAGGCCCTGCGCAAGCGGCTCGATGCCGAAGGCGGCCAGGTGGTGACGGGCACGCCCGACGACTACGCCAAGATCATCGACGACGAGGAAAAGAAGTGGGGCCCGCTGGTCAAAAGCCTCAGCCTCAAGATGGATTGACGTTGAAGCGGAAGAGTGGCGGCTCGTTTCCGGCGGCAGGTACAACCTCACCGCTGTCATGCGCGGGCTTGACCCGCGCATCCATCACAAAAAGCGCTTTTGGTGAGATGGATTGCCGGGTCAAGCCCGGCAATGACGCGGAGAGATAGCGCGACCACTACTACGAATCAAAATCGCGCATGATCAGCCGCGCGCCGCGTTCGTAGGTGATGTAGGCCCACAGCCATTGCAGGGTGACGCGCGCGCGGTTGTCGAAGCCGACCAGCAGATAGACGTGGATGATCGCCCACATCAGCCAGGCGAACCGGCCCTTGAGCTGCATCCAGCCGAAATCGAACACCGCCGCGTGGCGGCCGACGATCGCGGTGTTGCCGCGGTTGTGAAACGTAAATGGCGGCATCGGCTTGCCGTCGCCGAGATTGGCGGCGAGCGCGCGGCCGAGATGATAGCCCTGCTGCGCGGCGACCTGCGCCAGCGCCGGCAGCGTCGCGCCGTGCCCGTCGGGCGTGTTCGCCATGTCGCCGAGCGCATAGATGTCGGCGGCGCCTTTCACCGACAGATCGGGATTGAGCTCGACGCGTCCGGCGCGATCGAGCGCGGCGCCGAGCCAACCGCTGACCGGCGACGCCTTGATGCCGGCGCCCCAGATCACCGTGCCGGCGTCGATGCGCCGTCCGGCGACCACGACGCCCTTTGCGTCGATCGATTCCACCGCCTCGCCGGTGATGACGGTGACGCCGAGTCGTCCCAGCGCCGTCTTGGCATAATCGGAGAGCTTCACCGGAAACGTGGCCAGTAATCTCGGCCCTGCCTCGATCAGGATGATCTTGGCGCGGCGCGGATCAATGTGGCGGAAATCACGCGCCAATGCGTGACCGGCGAGCTCGGCGACGGAGCCCGCCATCTCGACACCGGTCGGCCCGCCGCCGACGATCACCGTCGTCATCAGCGCCTCTTGCTCGATTGGATCACGCGACGCCTCGGCGCGCTCGAACGACGTCAGCAGCCTTGCGCGGATACGGCGGGCATCCTCGAGCGAGCGCGGCCCGGGCGCGAACTCGGCCCATTCGGGGTGGCCGAAATACGAGTAGTCCGAGCCGGTCGCGACCACGAGCCGGTCATAGGCAAGCTCGCTGCCGTTGCCGAGCCGCACGCGGCGCGCCGCGGTATCGATGCCGGTCACGGTGCCGAGCACGACCTCGATGTTCTTGTGGCGTCCGAGGATGCGCCGGATCGGCCGTGCGATGTCCGCCGGCGACAGCGCCGCGGTCGCAACCTGGTAGAGCAGCGGCACGAATAGGTGGTAGTTGCGCCGGTCGACGATCGTGACCTTCACCGGCTTGCCGCCGAGCGCCTGGGCGCAGGCCAGGCCGCCGAATCCGGCGCCCACGATGACGACGTGGGGGTGGGTTTCGGGATTTTGCGGCATGTCGGCCTCGTTTGACGAAACGGCCGCGACCCAGGCGGCATTCATCGAAACTTGTAGCATTAAGTCGGCGTTTCGGCGCTTGCCGGTGCGGCAGGCGGGTGTTATCTGCCGCCCATGACTGCCGTTCCCATCGAAAACATCCGTAATTTCGCGATCATCGCGCATATCGACCATGGCAAGTCGACGCTGGCCGACCGGCTGATCCAGCTCACCGGCGGGCTCCAGGATCGCGAGATGGTCGAGCAGGTGCTCGATTCGATGGATATCGAGCGTGAGCGCGGCATCACCATCAAGGCGCAGACGGTTCGGCTCAAATACAAGGCGCGCAACGGCAAGGATTACATCCTCAACCTGATCGACACACCCGGACACGTCGACTTCGCCTACGAGGTCAACCGCAGCCTCGCCGCCTGCGAAGGCTCGCTGCTGGTGGTGGACGCGTCGCAGGGCGTCGAGGCGCAGACGCTGGCCAACGTCTATCAGGCGCTCGACAACAATCACGAGATCGTTCCGGTGCTCAACAAGGTCGACCTGCCGGCGGCCGAGCCGGAGAAGGTCAAGCAGCAGATCGAGGACGTGATCGGCCTCGACGCGTCGGATGCGATCGGGATTTCCGCCAAGACCGGCCTCAACATTGCCGAGGTGCTGGAAGCGATCGTGCATCGCCTGCCGCCGCCGAAGGGCGACCGCGATGCGCCGCTCAAGGCGCTGCTGGTCGACAGCTGGTACGATCTCTATCTCGGCGTCGTCGTGCTGGTGCGTATCGTCGACGGCGTGCTGCGCAAGGACCAGCGCATCCGCATGATGCGCACCGATGCGGCCTACAATGTCGATCGCGTCGGCGTGTTCACGCCCAAGCTGACGCAGGCCGAGGAACTAGGGCCCGGCGAGATCGGCTTCCTCACCGGCTCGATCAAGGAGGTCGCGGACACCCGCGTCGGCGACACCATCACCGACGACCGCAAGCCGACAACCGAGCCCCTGCCCGGCTTCCGTCCCGCGATCCCGGTGGTGTTCTGCGGCCTGTTCCCGGTCGACGCCGCGCAGTTTGAAGATTTACGCGCGGCGATGGGCAAGCTTCGCCTCAACGATGCGAGCTTCTCGTTCGAGATGGAGACCAGCGCGGCGCTCGGCTTCGGCTTCCGCTGCGGCTTCCTCGGCCTGCTGCACCTCGAGATCATCCAGGAGCGGCTGGAGCGCGAGTTCAACCTCGACCTTATCGCGACCGCGCCGTCGGTGATCTACAAGATCAAGCTGCGCAACGGCGAGTCGGTGGAAATCCACAATCCGGTCGATCTGCCCGACGTGATGAAGATCCTCGAGATCGAGGAGCCGTGGATCGAGGCGACCATCCTGACGCCCGACGAGTATCTCGGCTCGGTGCTCAAACTCTGCCAGGACCGCCGCGGCAGCCAGAAGGAGCTCACCTACGTCGGCAACCGCGCGATGGTGAAATACGATCTTCCGCTGAACGAAGTCGTCTTCGATTTCTACGACCGCCTCAAGTCGGTGTCGAAGGGCTACGCCTCGTTCGACTATCACCTGACCGAGTACCGGCCGTCGGAGCTGGTGAAGCTGCAGATGCTGGTCAACGGCGACCCGGTCGACGCGCTGTCGATGCTGGTGCATCGCACCCGCGCCGAGCAGCGCGGTCGCGCCATGGCCGAGAAGCTGAAAGAGCTGATCCCGCCGCACATGTTCCAGGTACCGATCCAGGCGGCGATCGGCGGCAAGATCATCGCGCGCGAAACCGTGCGCGCCTTCCGCAAGGACGTGACCGCCAAGTGCTACGGCGGCGACATCACGCGCAAGCGCAAGCTTCTGGAGAAGCAGAAGGAAGGCAAGAAGAAGATGCGCCAGTTCGGCAAGGTCGACATCCCGCAGGAGGCGTTCATCGCCGCCCTGAAGGTGGATGTGTAGGGACCGGCGCTTTCTGGAGAATCGCATCCACGTCCTGGATGCTATCGACCCAACATTATCTTTTGCTGGCAGGCTTCGTACCGCCGCACCAACGGGTGATCTTTCCGATGACCAGGGGGTAATACCTGCACGATTCGCCGATCGTCGGGTCCCAGTTCGCAAGTCTGAATCTTTGCATTGCGCTCACGATAGGCTTGCTCGCTCAGGCCCCACTTGATGGCCTCCTGGCAAACGACAATCTCCTTCACCGACCTGGTTAGACATACTTCCGCATCGCGTTCTCTTTCACGCATCTGCGCGAGCGTCATGCCATAACGGCGCGCGCCGTAGGCAGCCTGAGCTTCCTGGAAGACAGGATCTATTTCGGGAACCAGATTGGCGTAGCTGTCAATTTTGTAGATCGCCGTCTTGGTGTGCTCGGTATTCACCAGCTGATCGTAGAAATCTTCGGCGACCCCCATGTCCGCCACATACTGTCTCAGCAGCGTCAGCATGCGCGGAAGCTGCTTCTCACCGCTCTGTCGGGTTTGCAGCACCAGTAGCTGGTAGGGACGGTGCAATCCCAGCTCGCCCAGATTGTGCCGCATCACGCCGGAAATAAAGAGCAGCGCGCAACTGCTGTAGCACTTGCTGGGCACCGAGATGATCGTTACGCCATCGTGCTTTCTGATAAGCCGCCCGATGTGCACCGCCGCGAATACGTCGCCACCGAGGCTGTCGAGCCGGGCATAGAGCCGACGGTTTCCAAGATCCTCGATCGCATTCTCGAATGTCTTTGGATCCTGGTTCGTTATGGTGCCCAGAATATCGACGAATACGGAGCTATCGGTTCGGCCGTGGACGGAAACATCCGCGCGCGTGAGCGACGTTGGCATAAAAGCCAGAACGACGGACAGGCCCCAAACTCTCCAGCCCCTACTCACAACTCACTTCCTGCGTTTCCAATCAGGCCGCACGCTAACGAACGAAAATAGCACAGACCGCCACCGCCTTTGAATTGGTCAGCGCGATGGCGCCGTGGCGCATAAGCAAAATTTCTGGAGCAGAAGGAAAGCAGATCGCGCCTTCGGGAGGCTGGCATCCCCCAGGAGGCGTTCGTCGCGGCGCTGAAAGGCAGATGTGCGAGGCCGTAACTAGCGGGACTCAGCCTCCCCGTCCGGCAGCACCACGAATATCAGCACCGCCATGATCACCATCACGAAGCGGAAGGCGCTCGGCACGCCGTCCCACGACTTCGACTGCCACATCCCGAACCACTCGCCGCCGATCGTCATGAAGCCGAGCTGCCACAGCAGGAAGCCGAGCGTCAGGCCAGCGACCGCGAACGCCTTGGCGCCGTTGAATGCGCGGGCGCCGGCGCGCAGGTTGCGCAGTAGCGCAATAGCACCGAGCCAGCACAGCACCGCCGTCAGCGCCTCGGTCGCGATGATGAGCGCATAGGCGAGATGATGCAGCGCCGGGCTGGTGATGGCGCGGTAGCCGATGGTCGAGCGATCGAAGATGCTGTCCATCGACAGCACATGCTGCACGAAAGCGAAGTTGGTGCCGTAGTCGGTGATATTGCCGAATGCGACGATCGTCGCGAACAGCGCGATGGCGGCGACCATCGCGATCTTGGCGGCCCGGATGACGATCAAGAAACTCCCCTTTCGCTGCAATTGGCTTGCACAATCGTTGCTCCGTCATGCCCGGCACCGGGTCCGGCCTCTGGCCGGCCCGAGTGTAGACTCTTGTGCCGGGCATCCACGACTTCGTCGTTACAACAAAGCAAGACGTGGATGGCCGGGAGAGCAGGGCGTTCACGCCCGTCTTCGACGGGCTATGCCCGGCCATGACGAAAAATGTGGGTACTATTTCTTGAACAACGCCATCGCCTCGTCCGCCAGCACACCGCCGGTGATCTCGATCGGAGCGAATTTGGCGGCCGCGGCAACCTCGGCACTCGACAGCATGATCTGGTCGATCGCGGTGGCGAGCTGCATCACCGACGCGGCGAACACCAGCCGCGGGATGTGGCACCACAGGATCGCGCCCATGCACATCGCGCAGGGTTCGCCCGACGTGTAGAGCGTCGCGCCGCGCAGCCGCACCGGCGGATACTGGTCGAGGAAGCGGCGGATCGCGACCATCTCGCCATGCGCGGTCGGATCGCCATAGGTGCGGCCGAGATTGCGCCCGCGCACCATCACCTTGCCGTTCATGACGATCACCGCGCCGAACGGGAAATCGGCCCGGCGCGCTTCCTCGATCGCCATGCGCATGAAGCTCTCGTCATCGGCGGCGGTCGGCTTCGCGTCAGGCTGTGTCACCGGCTGCGCGGTGGCGGCGGCCGCGAACAGCGGCGGCGCCAGCGCGGCGCAGGCAAAAGTCGCCAGCACGGATCGCCGGCTTGGCAGGACGGTGGTTCGGCTACAACCGCAGCGGTCGTGCGGGTTCATCGTTCGACCCTCCGCGAGAACCATCAGGCGGCCCGATTCGCGCGGACGAGTCCAGTTCCGGGGTGCGGCTCTCCCCCGCGCATTCTAGGCGGCGTATCGGCGACGCGGCGGTTCAACCTGCCGGCTGCGGCTCGCGCGCGCGGATGGTCGCGCCGCCGGCCAACGGCACGATCGTGTATAGATCTTTGGGGCGCCAGAGATGGACCACGCCGAAGCGTTCCGGGTGCGCCCGGTATTGCCGCGCGACCTCCTGCAGGGTGCGGTAGCGCGTCTCGTGCTCCTTGCGCGCGAAGCGCGGCGGCTCCGCGGGAAGGCTGAGCAGGCTCCGCTCCCACATCACCATCGCGCGCAGGTGGCGCGCGCGGCGGTCGCTGAGCTGCTCGTAGGTCAGTGCGATCACGAACCGGTACTCATCCATCGGGCGGCCGAGCGCCAGGTCGATCGAATCGTTGCTGGTGCATTTCTCGCTGACCAGGCTGATCAGCGGGCCGTAGGTGGCCTTGTAGTCGTCCTCGCGTAGCAGCCGCACGCGCCGCGCCTTGCCATCCTTGACGACCTTCACGCTGGTCAGCAGTTCGTGGATCTTGGCGCCGCAGTGATGACGGAAACGCCCCAGCCGGGATTTCGGCGCCGGCGGAGGGTCCATGAAGGCGATGACCGGATTGTCCGCGGTGGTGCGGCGGGCGGCGCTGCGGATCAGCGCCTGCCGGTAGGCATTCGGCCACACGAACCACATGCGACGGTCGGCGACGATGGTGTCGAACTTGAGCTCGTTGTCGACGATGGTGTTGAGCGTGACGTTGATGATGTCGCGGTCGTCGCCGCGCAGGTAGAAGAACCAGCCCTGCAGGTAGCGGCTGGCGGCCGTGATGCCCTTGCTGCCGGCGCCACCGAGCGAGCGGATCAGCGCGCCGGTGAAGACCGCGCCCAGATAGACCGCCAGCACGCCGAGGCCGAACAGGAGCCCGTCGAGGATCTGGCTGGCATTGTTGCTGAGATAGTCGAGCATGGTCGCGCAAGGTCTCGCAAAATCTCGAACACCGGACGGGAGTGCGTCCCGCTGGAGACCCTTACCCCCCGATAACGGCGACGCCCTGGATTTCGATCACCATACCAGAGCGGGCAAAGTGTGACACGGTAATGAGCGCCGAAGCCGGGAAGTTTCCGTCGGGAAAGAAGCCTTTGCGCAATTCGACGAACCGGTCGCCGTTGCGCGGATCGTTGATGAACACCGTCATGGTGACGAGATTGGCGAGCGTGCCGCCGGTACGGCGCAGCGTCTTGTCGATCAGGCTGAAGATCGTCTTCACCTGGGCGTCGAAATTGCCGGCGATGTCGTTGCCGGCTTCGTCGCGCATTGCGGTCTGGCCGGCGAGCCAGACGGTGCGGCCGCCTTCGGTAATGACGGCCGGCGAATAGGCGCGGGCCGTCTGCTGCTCGGATTTTTCGAGATACTGGACCATCGCTCGCTCCCCTGCCGCATGCACTCTGCGGCGTGCGCTACGGAGCGAGCATACGAAGCGATCGGCTACGGCGCCATCAGCCGCGCCACATGCGGGCATCGGCCGGCACGCTGAAAACACTGTATGTGCGGCGGATCACGACGTCGGCGCGCTCGTCTTGCCGGGTGTCGAGCCAGCGCGAGGTCCGGCGCATCGCCGCGCCCATCGTGCCGAAGAAACGTCGTGCCTGCTTGCGGGTCGCAATACTGGTCATGGGTCGCCTCCTGCCATTTCCCTGTACGCTCTTGCTGATTGGTCGCCTGGCCTTCCGGGCCGGTTCAGCCGGGCGTCCGCAATCACCGAAATCGTGATGGGCGGCACAATGTCCGCGGCCCCCCATCGAACACGCCAGCTGGGAGCGATCTCACCTTCTTTTGTTGCGAATAAGTTGCAATTGCAATATTATGCCTGGCATTCCGATCTGGGAGGAAAGCAATGCGTTCAGGCTGGATGGCGGCCGCGCTGGTCGCGGCCCTTGTTGCAACCTTGGCGGTCGTCGGCGGCGTCCAAGACAACGCCCAAGCCGCCGGCGACCTGTCGCGGCAGACGCCGATCGAAATCACCGTGACGCTCGGGAAGCCCGGGCAGCATGTGTTCGTGCCGAACCGGCTGCGGTTCGAGACGGGCAAGCTCTACAAGCTGATCCTCACCAACCCGAGCAACGATCCGCACTACTTCACGTCGCACGCGTTCACGCAGCTCATCTATACGCGCAAGGTGCAGGTGACGCAGATGCGCGACGGCAAGTCGGTGACACTCGCTGAGTTCAAGGGCGCGATCCGCGAGATCGAGGTCTATCCCGGCCACAGCGCGGAATGGTGGTTCGTGCCGGTCGCGACCGGGCACGTCACCGATCTGCAATGCGGCATCCGCGGCGCCGACGGCAAGACGCATGCAGACCACGGCATGGTCGGCGAGATCGTCATCGAATAACGGCGCGGAACCTGGTTCTGCGGCCTGCGTTGATTTCCGGGCGGTGACGCGCAGGAGATCGGCAAGAGGTCCCATGCCCCGCGGCGACAAATCGAGCTACACCGGCAAGCAGAAACGCAAGGCCGAGCATATCGAAGAAGGCTACATGAAGCGCGGCGTCTCGCGCGACGAAGCCGAGCGGCGGGCCTGGGCGACGGTCAACAAGGAGAGCGGCGGCGGCAACAAGAGCGGATCCGGCCGCGGCGTGCCCGATAACAAGTCGGCGTCACGGAAAGGCGGACGGATCGGCGGACGCGCGGCCGCGTCGCGGCCGGCAGCGGCCCGCTCGCGTTCGGCGCGCAAAGCCTCGGCCACACGCAAACGGCGCGCCGGCTGATCTGCAAAGCGACGAAAATCAGCGCTGCGCGACGCGGGTCACGGAATCTTGAACGATGATCCGGGTGTTCGCCGGTCCGATCTTCTGCACCAGCGCGAACAGCACCGCGGCATTGGACGGATGCAGCCGCACGCAGCCCTTCGAGGCGCGGGTGCCGAGCTGCGCTACCGCGGTCGTGCCGTGGATCGCGTAGTGGCCGCTGTAAAAGATCGCGTACGGCATCGGGGCGTTGTTAAAGATCGTCGAGCGGTGGTTGCGCGACAGCAATTGTGGGCGATACGAGCCGCTTGGCGTGTTGCCGAGACCCGTCGACACCGGCCACGTGTAGCGGTGCTCGCCGTTCACGACAACGAACATGCGCTGCTTCGCCTTGTCGACGGTCACGACGATCTCGGCGCTGGCGGAGCCGCACCCGAGCCAGGAAACGGCAAGCATTACCGCCGCAAGCACGGCTGCCATTCCAGATTGTCGCATCACAGCTCCTCAGCCACGATCAAAATATCGTTGCTGCCGCAGGATCGCCTCATAGGTTCGATTTTGTAAAGCCGCCGCGGTTAGCGCGGCCTTAATTCTCCCAAGAGTGTGGTTTGCATGCACCGGCGGTTCCGATGACAGGCTCTCTCGACACCAATCTTTTCACCATCGGCCATTCTAATCTCCCGGCGGACCAGTTTTTGGGGCTGCTGAAGGCGCATGGCGTGACAGCGATTGCCGACGTCCGCTCGGTGCCGTTCTCACGCCGGTTTCCGTGGTTTTCCAGCCGCACGCTGCAAGATCGGCTGCAAAGCAAGGGAATCGCCTATGCGATGATGGGCGATTCGCTGGGCGGGCGGCCGGCCAACCCCACGCTCTATCGCGATGGCGTCGCCGACTATGAGGCCATGGCCGCCACCGCCGACTTTCATGCCGGAATCGATCGCGTCATCGCGGACATGACACAGCATCGCCTGTGCCTGATGTGCTCGGAGCGCGAGCCGCTCGACTGCCACCGCTGCCTGCTGGTCGGCCGGGCGCTGGCGAAGCTCGGCTGCAAGATCAGCCATATCCTGGGCGACGGCGCGATCGAGCAGCACTCGGCTACCGAGGAGCGCCTGCTCGCCGGCCTGCGGCCCGGCGCCGGCAACGACCTGTTCGGCAACCGCCAAGTGCGTCTCGCCGAGGCCTATCGCCGCCGCGCCGACCGGATCGCCGCCCGCCTCTCCGATCGGGTGCGGCCCGGGCGCACGCCCAGGGCCATGTCCTCCTAGATCAATGTCTTCCTAGGCCTCCTAGGGCCATGTCTTCCTAGGGCCATGTCTTCCTAGGCCCATGTCTTCCTAGGCCCATGTCTTCCTAAATCTTCCGCAGCCCCGCTGCGCCTGGCGCCACAATTACACCGCGGCTGCGCCGAAATTACTTGCGGCGCTATCGGACCGGGGCGAGACTCCGGCGACCCTCGAACACATTCCGAGCGAGGGTAAGGTTCTGATGATCTTCCGGCTGTAGATATTTCGGGGACGTTTCAAGGGAACGGACCATGACTGCGACACACGCACACCGCGCGGCGGCGCTGCGCTCCCTCTGGCGTCTGGTCCTGCCGGGCCTCGCCATTGCGACCGTCGCGACGTCGGTGGCGACCGCACAGGATAAAGGCACCGTCGATCCGAAGCCGCTGCCACCACTCGCCAATCCCGACGACCCGAAGACTCCGGCGAAGGAATTGTTCGGCCGCCGCGCTACCGCCGCAGCATTGCAGGCGCGTTCGATCGGCTTCTACGCCAAAGGCTGTCTCGCCGGCGCCGTCGCGATGCCGATCAACGGCAAGACCTGGCAGGTGATGCGGCTGTCGCGCAACCGCAACTGGGGTCATCCGGATCTCGTGACCTACCTCGAGCAGCTTTCGCAACGAGCGCCGAAGCTCGGCTGGCGCGGGCTCCTGGTCGGCGACATCTCGCAGGCGCGCGGCGGGCCGATGCTAACGGGACACGCCAGCCATCAGGTCGGGCTCGACGCCGACATCTGGCTGACGCCGATGCCTGCGCGCGAATTGACGCGACTCGAACGCGAGGAGATGTCGGCCACCATGGTCGTCGCGAAGAGCCGCAAGGACGTCGATCCGAATATCTGGACCCCGGCGCATGCCGCGCTCATCAAATCGGTCGCGGAAGACCCGAAGGTCGAGCGCATCTTCGTCAACGCCGCGATCAAGAAGGCGCTGTGCCGTTCGACCGACACCGACCGCGCGTGGCTGCGCAAGGTGCGCCCGATGTGGGGGCACGATTATCATTTCCACATCCGCGTAAGCTGCCCCGCCGGCAGTCCCGATTGTCGCGCGCAGGATGCGGTGCCGCCCGGCGACGGCTGCGGCAAGGAGCTCGACTGGTGGTTCCGCGACGCGATCATCAAGCCGCAGACGGCGCCGCCCAAGCCGAAGCCGGTCGATCCGGAAGCCAAGGCAAAACCGAAGCCGAAGCCGCGCGGGATCACGATGGCGGAGCTGCCGCCGGCGTGCCGTCAGGTGCTGCTGGCGCCGTAATTTGTTGTGACCGCCACTAACGCGCTGCGCCGATCGCAGCGATCAGCGCCAGCCGCAACGCGACGTCGAGAGCGATCGCGCAGCCGGCGACGACGAGGACATAGGTCAACGCCTTGTCACGCGGCGCTTTCATCATCATCGGCAGGCCGAGCCACATCAGGTAGAAGCCATAGAGCCCGAGCAGCACCAGAAAGCTCGCGCCGGGCACCAGCAGGAAGACGCCGGCGAGCCAGACCGGCGTGAATGAATAGACCGTCAGACGGAGCGCGTTGGAGTAGCCGCGTGCCCCGCCAAACTTTGGCGCGAACAGGTCGACCGCCAGCGCCACCACGAAGACCACGACGAAGCTGAGCGCATAGGCGACGAGGGCGCCGACCAGCGCGGGCAAGAGCGGCGTGTAGCCGCCGATCAGCCAGCCGCCGACCAGCCGCGCCAGCGCCGGAATCAAAGCCAGAATGGCGATGTATCGGATGGCGAGCGCATCGCTGGATTCGTTCGCGACCGCAGGCCACTCGGCCTGCGGCGTCATGATGATCGCCCTGATACGCTCAACGATTCCCAGCACGGTGCCCCCTCACCGGCAATGTCGCGCACCCGCGCGCCCCGGGCAATGCCCGTCGGGGACAACGTACACAGCCCCGCTGCATTGCCTTGCCGGGGGTGCCCTGTTACGTTGGCTGATGCGACCCAAAGGCACGCCGTAAGCGTGCTCTTGCTCGCCGGAACGGCGCTTCCGGCCCGGTCATCCAGGAAAACCACGAGCTCGTTGGCCCGGGCGCGCGTATGCGCGCTGGCAGCCGGCGACACATGGAGCGCCGCTATGCTCAAGCTTTTTGTTCGTACCGCCCTCGCATTTGCCGTCGTCATGGCCGCGGGGACCATCTCCCGGTCGCCGCAGGCGCAGGAAAAATCCCTCACCGTCTTCGCCGCCGCGTCGATGAAGAACGCGCTCGACGACATCAACGCCGCCTTCACCAAGAAGAGCAGCGTGAAGACGGTCGCCAGCTACGCCGCGACCTCCGCGCTGATGCGGCAGATCGAGCAGGGCGCGCCGGCCGACATCTTCGCCTCCGCCGATCTCGAATGGATGGACTACGGGCTGAAGAACAAGCTGATCAATCCGGCCACGCGCGTGAACCTCCTGGGCAACCGGCTGGTGCTGATCGCGCCCAAGGATTCCAAGATCACGAGCGTCAAGCTCGAGAAGGGTTTCGACCTGGCGAAGCTGGTCGGTGACGGCCGCATCGCCACCGGCGAAGTGAAATCGGTGCCGGTCGGCCGCTACGCCATGGCCGCGCTCGAGAAGCTCGGCATGTGGTCCACGGTCGAGAAGCGCTTGGCCATGGTCGAGAACGTCCGCGCGGCACTGACGCTGGTCGCCCGCGGCGAGGCCCCGCTCGGGATCGTCTACGAGACCGACGCCAAGGTCGAGCCGGGCGTCAAGATCGTGGCGCACTTCCCGCCGGACTCGCATCCCGAGATCGTCTATCCGGTCGGCGCGACCGTTAAGGCCAATGCCGAGGCGCCGCGCTACATCGATTTCCTCCAGTCGGGCGCATCGAAGTCGATCTTCGAGAAATACGGCTTCAGCTTCCTGGTGAAGCCGACGTCGTAACGCCCCCCCGCCGGCCTGAGCCGTGTTCGACCTCACACCCGACGAATGGACCGCGATCCATCTCTCGATCCGGATCGCGGTCGTCGCCACCGTGGTGGCGCTGCCGTTCGGCATCGCGGTGGCGTGGGTGCTCGCGCGCAAGGATTTCTGGGGCAAGTCCCTGCTCGACGGCATCGTGCACCTGCCGCTGGTGCTGCCGCCGGTGGTCACCGGCTATCTGCTGCTGATCTCGTTCGGGCGGCGCGGGCCGATCGGCGCGTTTCTCGATGAGCACTTCGGTATCGTGTTCTCGTTCCGCTGGACCGGCGCGGTGCTCGCCTGCGGCGTGATGGCGTTCCCGCTGCTGGTGCGCGCGATCCGGCTGTCGTTCGAAGCGATCGACCGGCGGCTTGAAGATGCAGCCGGCACGCTGGGCGCGAGCCCGCTCCAGGCGTTCTTCACCGTGACCCTGCCGCTGGCGCTGCCGGGCGTGATCGCCGGCATGGTGCTGTGCTTCGCCAAGGCGCTCGGCGAGTTCGGCGCCACCATCACCTTCGTCTCCAACATCCCGGGCGAAACGCAGACGATTTCAGCGGCGATCTACACCCTGACCCAGGTCCCCGGCGGCGACGCGGCCGCGTTCCGCCTGGTCGTGGTCGCGATCGTGATCTCGCTCGCCGCGCTCATCGCTTCGGAGTGGTTCGCACGCCGCGCCGGCCTGCGTTACCACGGGGATTGACGATGCTCGTGGTCGACATCGAGAAGCGGCTCGGCGAGTTCGAGATCAAGGTTGCGTTCGAGAGCCAGGGCAGCGTCACCGGCCTGTTCGGCAGCTCGGGCTCCGGCAAGACCTCGGTGGTCAACATGGTGGCCGGCCTCATCAAACCGGATCGCGGCCGCATTGCGCTCGATGATACGGTGTTGTTCGATTCCACGGCGCGCGTGAACGTACCGATGCATCGCCGCCGCATCGGCTACGTGTTCCAGGAGGGCCGGCTGTTCCCGCATTTGTCGGTCGCCGCCAATCTCGACTACGGCCGGCGCATGTCGCGCCTGCCGCACGACGACGCCGAGCAGCGGCGGATCGTCGACTTGTTGGACATCGGCCACCTGCTCGACCGCCGCCCCGGCCGGCTCTCCGGCGGCGAGCGCCAGCGCGTTGCGGTGGGGCGCGCGCTGCTGATGCGGCCGCGCCTGCTGATCCTCGACGAGCCGCTCGCCTCGCTCGATGCCGCGCGCAAGCGCGAGATCCTGCCGTATCTCGTGCGGCTGCGCGACGAGGCCCACATGCCGATGGTCTATGTCAGCCACCAGGCCGGCGAACTACGGCGGATCGCGACGACGGTGGTCCGGCTCGACGGCGGACGCGTCATGCAAACCGGCGGCCTCGAGCTGCTCGATCAAGCCGATCTCGACGCGCTCTGAGCATGATCCCGAAATTACCGCGCACACCGGCCGGCTCCCTCTCCCCCATAGCCCGTCGAAGACGGGCGTGAACGCCCTTGTTGGGGAGAGGGGTGGGGTGAGGGGGAATAGCTCTCTCGATAGGTTCGACCCCCCTCACCCTAACCCTCTCCCCGCTGGGGAGAGGGAACATACCGAGTTCGCCGCACGGTCGTGGGAACTAAGCAGGTCCCGGCTCGCGGATATCAAACGCAACATGGTCTAGACTAAAAACATGTTCCCGCCCGAACGCATCGTCTGCCTGACCGAGGAAACCGTGGAGACGCTCTATCTCCTCGGCGAAGAGCGCCGCATCGTCGGCGTCTCCGGCTATGCGGTGCGGCCGGCGCGGGTGCGCAAGGAGAAGCCGCGGGTGTCGGCCTTCATCTCCGCGGACTATGAAAAAATCCTCGCGCTCGCGCCCGACCTCGTGCTCGCGTTCTCCGACCTGCAGGCCGATCTCGTCGCCGAGCTGATCCGCCGCAACGTCGCGGTGCACGCGTTCAACCAGCGCGACGTCGCCGGCATCCTCGACATGATCCGCACCGTCGGCGCGCTCACCGGCGCGCAACCGAAGGCCGACGCGCTGGCGGCATCGCTCAGCGAGCGGCTCCGCATGGCGCAGGCTAACGCGCGCAAGCTTGAGCGCCGCCCGCGGGTCTATTTCGAGGAATGGGACGATCCGATGATCTCCGGCATCCAATGGGTGTCGGAGCTGATCGAAACCGCCGGTGGCGTTGAGGTGTTTCCCGCACTTGCCGAACGCAAGAACGCCAAGGACCGCATCGTGTCGCCGCAAGATGTCATCGCTGCGGCGCCCGACATCATCGTCGGCTCCTGGTGCGGCAAGAAATTCGTGCCGGCGAAGGTCGCGGCGCGCGACGGCTTCGATACGATCCCGGCAGTGCGCACGGGCTGGCTGCGCGAGATCAAGTCGCCGCTGATCCTCCAGCCGGGACCGGCCGCGCTCACCGACGGGCTCGACGCGCTCACGGCGATGTTTGCGGAGTGGGCGGAACAGAGGTAATCACTTGGTGGCCTCAGGTCAGAATCAACCAAGCGTCGGTTTGGTTTCGATCGCACCGACTAACGACATGGGAAGGCCGCGGACAGCGCCAATGCGACGACCGTGACTCCATTTTGCAATTCGTAATTTGTGTTTCTGTCGAGCCAATCAAGAACGATCTTCCTTAATGAGGCGAAGTCGCTTTCGGCAGGCACACACGCGCGCTCGGTTCTGATTTTACCGTCGGGCATCGATAAGGTCAGCGTGCCTCGAACCATGACGTCTGCAACGGCGGAGATATACGCGTTACAGGCCTGCTGCCGCGAGATTTGGTTCGACTCGCATGCCGTTCGAACTAGAACCCCGTTGTACGAATAGCCGGCTTGTTGAGCATATGAACCCGTTGAGGTCACGAACATGGCGACGACTAGCCATTTCAGCGATCCGACCATTTCCATTACTCCCGCGCCGCGAGCTTCGTCAGCACATCCGTCAGATAGTCCAATGCCGCGACCAGGCTCTGGCCCGCGCACATCGTGAACCGGGCCGGCAGCAATATCCGCTTCTCGGGCGGGTAGAGCCCACGCATGGCCGGATGTGTGAGATAGAGCGCGCCCTGCCCGTCCGGCGTCTCGACGGCGCTCGTCATCACCAGGAAATCCGGGCGCAGCATGATCAGCTTTTCGAGCGGCACGTACCCGCCGTAGCCGGCGGGCGCGCCCGGCGGCGCTGCCAGCCCGGCCTCGCGCAGCAGCGCACCGGCGAGGCTTTCGGGCCCGACGGTGTAGCCGCTGTTGCCGACTAACATGGCACTCGATGACTTCGGACGCGGCGCCGCGGCGAGCCGCTTGCGCGCCGCCTCGATCTCCGCGATCAGCGCCTCGCCGCGCTCCGGATGTCCGACGAGCTTCGCGATGTCGCGGATCTGCGCGATCCCGGTGGTCAGGTCGTTGATGAGCGGAACGCCGACGATCCGAAACCCGAGAACGTGCAGCAGCCGCTGCGTCAGCGGCCGGTCCCAGGGGCCGACCAGCACCAGGTCCGGCTTGAGCGGCACCATGGCTTCGGCGGTCCGTCCGAGCAGCGGATAGTTCGCCGCCTTCTCGGTCACCACCGAGATCGCCGGGTCGCGCGCGTTCGGCGACAGCGCGACGATCTGGTCGGGATCGGCGAGCGCAATCACCAGCTGGTCGGCGCAGACATTGAACGACGCAATGCGCCGGGGCGGCTCGTCGGCGGCGGCCGCCGCACAGGCGAGCGCGAGCCCCGCCAGCGCCGCCAAAATTCGTCCGGTCAAATCCCGATGCATCATTGCTCCTGCGCGGGCGATAGTGCCGCAATTCCGTTGGAGGGCAAGCCGGAAGCCTGTAGGAAAGGCGCCGGAGGACTGATGATGACGAGCGCCGGACCAAGCGGCCTTCGGCTCAATCTGGCGCTGGGGGCGCTGATCGTCGTGCTCGGCGTCATCTCACTGATGGTCGGCCCGGCCGGGCTGTCGCCGCGCGAGGCGATGGCGGGGCTGTTCAGCGGCGAGGGCGCAGCGGGCATCGTCGTCCGCGATATCCGGCTGCCGCGCACGCTGCTGGCGATCCTGATCGGCGGCACGTTCGGCTTCGCCGGCGCCGCGCTGCAAGGCCTGCTGCGCAACCCGCTGGCCGAGCCGGCTTTGTTCGGCGCGCCGCAGGCGGCCTCGGTCGGCGCATCGTTCGTCATCGCCTACGGCCTCGCCGGCGCGACCTCGTTCGCGGTGCCGATCGCCGGCATCCTCGGCGCGCTGGTGTCGATCGGCGGGCTGGTGGCGATCGCCGGACGGCGCGCGAGTCTTTCCGTCACGCTGCTGGCCGGCTTGGCGCTGGCGAGCCTCGCCGGCGCCGCCACCGCGCTGATCCTCAATCTCGCGCCGACGCCCTATGCCGCGCTCGAGATCGCGTTCTGGCTGCTCGGATCGCTCGAAGACCGCAGCATGGATCACCTGTGGATCGCCGCGCCGTTCTTCCTGGCGAGCTGGCTGCTGCTGGCGCTCAACGTGCGGGCGTTCCGGGCCCTCACTTTGGGAGAAGACGCGGCGGCGTCGCTCGGCGTCGACGTCGCCCGCACGCGGCTGCTGGTGGTGATCGGCGTGGCGCTCGGCGTCGGCGCGTCGGTCGCGGTCGCCGGCTCGATCGGATTCATCGGGCTTGTTGCACCGCATTTGGTACGACGCGCGGTCAATTCCGATCCGGCGCGTGTCTGCCTGCCGGCGGCACTGATGGGCGCGGTGCTGCTGACCGCCGCCGACATCGCGGTGCGGCTGGTGCCGGCCAATCCGAACGCCACCGCGATCGAGATCAAGCTCGGCGTGGTCACCGCGCTGATCGGCGTGCCGTTCTTCCTGGCGATGATCTTCCGCGAGCGGCGGCTGCTCGATGGAGCCGCCCAGTGAGCGCCAAGCCGAAGCTGCACGCGGCCAATGTGGTGGTGCGTCTCGGCGACGTGCTCATCGTCGACGGCGCGGCGCTCGACCTGCGCGCGGGCGAGCTCACCGTGCTGATTGGGCCGAATGGCGCCGGCAAGACCACGCTGATGCGCGCGCTTGCTGGTCTGGTCCCGGCTGAAGGGCGCATCGAGATCGAAGGCACGCCGCTCACCGCGCTGACGGTGCGCGACCGGGCACGCCGCATCGCCTATCTCCCGCAGGGCCACGTGTTCCACTGGCCGATGCCGGTCGCCGCGGTGGTCGCGCTCGGCCGCTATCCCTACGCCGACGCGTTTTCGGCCGTGACCGATGTCGACCGGCAGGCCATCGCCAAGGCGCTGGCGGCGACCGGGACGGAAGGCTTCGCGCACCGCGCGGTCACGACGCTGTCCGGCGGCGAGCGCGCCCGGGTGGCGCTGGCGCGGGCGCTCGCCTGCGAGGCGCCGATCCTGCTCGCCGACGAGCCGACGGTCTCGCTCGACCCGCGACATCAATTGGTGGTCATGGAGCTTCTGGCGCGCGCCGCGCATAGCGGCGGCGCGGTGCTGGCGATCGGGCACGACCTCGCGCTGGCCGCACGCTTCGCCGACCGCATCGTGATGATGGATCGCGGGCGGCTGGTCGCCGACGGTTCGCCGCGCGAGGTGCTGACGGTGGAGCGGATCGCCACCGTGTTCGGCGTTGAAGCCATGATCGCCGCGGACGCGAGCGGTACCCATCCGGTGCTGCTGCGACCGATCTAAAAGACCGATTGCTTCGAGTGCGGGAACAACCCGGGGCCATTCGATGGCCCCGGGGTTCGTCCGACTAGAGCGCTAGCCCACAAGCTTGACGGATAGCGAGTTGAACAGGCGAAGGCGGCGACGCCGGGTCAAACTCACCATTCGGTAGCAGCGGTGGCTGTGCCATGAAGCGCGGCCGTTTCCCTCGGTGCGATTGCGCGGCATGAACCAGGAATGGGTGGCACAGGTAGACGGTGCCTGCCGCACCCGTTGCCAGTTCAACCTCGCAATCTTCGGTAGAAGCGTAGCCCTTGGCCGAGAGCTGTCTGAGCGTGGCGCCCGCGACACCATAGGGCAGCAACTCCCTCGCGATGGTGACATGCGAACCTTTGCGTATCCTCGTGGGCGCGTCATCGGGGCCAACATCCGAGAACAGGAAGAGCATCAGCAATGCGCGTCGACTGCTCTTCACATTGGCACGCCACTCCATGAAATCCGGATTGTCGGTGCCAAAACTCACGTCCACATGCCAGCCGTCGTCGCCAGGGGACTCCGGCGAGGGAAAGCGGATCGGAAAGGTTCCGAGGCCTTGGGGCGCGAGCCAGCGGCGATCACCGACGAGCTGATCGTAGGCCTTGTGCAGGCGCGGCGTATTGGCGGCTTCAATGAAGGGTGGCGAAGCTTTGGACGTCACCCGAACAACGGGTTGAATCCAGTTTTCGGGTTCGTCCGGCGACAGGCCAATATCCGCCCACAGTTCATTCCTGCACTGCTTGGCGAGGTCGTCGCTGAAGGCATTTTCGATCCTGACGAAACCGTCGTCGATGAAGTTCTGGACCTCATGAGAGGTCAGACTGATGAAATCGGTTTTGGGCATTGCACATTCTCCATTCGGCCGCCGCGTCAGCGCAGCCGTTTGATCTGATTCGAAGGGGGGAGCCGGAGGCGGCGGCGATAAAGGCCGCGACCGGCGCAGCCGTGCGCGACAGCTCAGATCAGCGGAAAGAATGTGGACATGAACATCATGTCAGCGATTTAGACGAGGCGGAGGGCGACATCAAGGCGCCCGGGATTGAGAATATCTGTTCCGATCGGAGTCTTCAGCCTAGTTCAACTTAGTCCAAAGCCGCCGCATCGCCCGCTTGAACCGCTCGACTCTCGTCGCTGGCGGCACCTCGGGCTCCAGTTCCTCCGCCAACCGCAGGCCGACGGTAGCGACGCGGCCCTCGGTCACTTGCTGCACTACCAGCGCGATGGGGCCGAGCGGAACGATATCGCCCGCTTTCGGCGAGCGCACGGTCCGGTCGGCAATGAACTCGGCCAGCGTCATGGGGGTCTCCTCGACCGCGATGGACAGCCCGTAGATGTCCGCAAGCTCACCGAGCGTGTGCTCGCCGGTCACGGAGAAATCACCCAGCAGCATCGGATCGGGCCGCGCCGGCGGCGGCAGGTCGACAAAGAAGCGGTCGAGCGCCTGCGCCCGTTCCGGCGGCGCGAGCAGATAGATGTAGTCGCCCGGCCGCAACGGGTCGGCTTCGCCCGGACTGAGGATGCGCTCGTCGCGCACCACCAGCGTCGGGCGCGCCCAGGTCGGCAACACGCCGCGCCGCAGATAGGGGCTGTTGGCGCTCAACGGATAACCCACGATCTCCTGCTCGAGCTGGCCCGGAAGATCGAGCTCGACCCGGCGCGGCAGCGGATCGCTGCGCGGGAACGACACGCGCAACGCCCGCGCCGCCGGCGCGATGGTCCAGCCCTGCACCAGGAGCGACACCAGCACCACGACGAAGCCGATGTCGAAATAGAGATGCGGGTTCGGCACGCCCACCAGCATGGGAATCGCCGCGATGAAGATGCCCACCGCGCCGCGCAGGCCGACCCACGACATGAAGGTCTTCTCGCGCCAGTTGAACGGATACGGCGCAAGGCACAGGAACACCGCCACCGGCCGGGCGACCAGCATCAGCGTCGCCGCCACCGCCAGCGCCGGCAGCAGCGACTGCGGCAGGCGGTCCGGCCAAGAGAGCAGTCCCAGCACCACGAACATGCCGATCTGGGCGAGCCAGGTCGCGGCGTCGAGGAAAGTAACGACCGCATTGTGGGCGCGGGTCGCGCTATTGCCGACCACGAGCCCGGCAACATAGACCGCGAGGAAGCCGGAGCCGTGACCCACTTCGGCCAGCGCGAAGATCACCACCGCACCGGTCGCCACGAACGGCGCGTGCAGGCCCTGCGGCAGGTTGAGCCGGTTGAGCACCAGCACCACGCCCCGGGCACCGACATAGCCGACCAGGGCCCCGACCAGCGTTTCCGCGGCCAGGAATGAGGCGATGTCGTACCAGGGCTTGCTGCCGTGCAGGATCATTTCGATCAGCACGATGGTGAGGAAGATCGCGAACGGATCGTTGATCCCGGACTCGACTTCGAGCGTCGCGCTGACACGCGGCCGCAGCCGCAGCCCCTTGGCGTGCAGCAGGAAGAACACCGCCGCGGCGTCGGTCGAGGCGACGACGGCGCCGACCAGCAGGGCCTCGGTCCAGCCGAGCCCGAGCGCGTACACCGCCGCCGGCGCCGTGAGCGTCGCCGTCACCAGCACGCCGACGGTCGACAGCAAACCCGCCGGCCCGATCACGTTGCGGATGGTCTGGTAGCGGGTGCGCAACCCGCCGTCGAACAGGATCAGCGCCAGCGCCACGGAACCGATGGTGTAGGCAAGCCGAACGTCGTCGAACCGGAGGCCGAGCGGCCCGGCCTCGCCCGCCAGCATGCCGACCAGGAGGAACACCAGCAGCAACGGCGCGCCGAAGCGCAGCGCCACCAGGCTCGACAGGATGCCGGCCAGGATTAGAAGCGCCGCAAACAGAATACCGATGCTGACTGCGTCAAGCGCCGCCATCGCGCAGAAATCTCCCCTCGTTGGGAGATTTGTTACAGGACGGATCGCGCAACGCCAAATGCTGCGAGCGATACGGCGGCGTCAGCTTGTTGACTACACCGGCGCGACCGGCGGGCTGGGTTCCGACGTCGCCGAACCGGACGGCGGCGCCGCCGGCGGGATCGCCGCGATCATCGCCTTGGCGATCTCGTGCTCGCCCATGATGACGGCGCTGGCGCCGTGCTTCTTCAGATGCTCGATCTCGGCCTCGGAGTGCGCCCGCGCCACGATCGGCAGCGACGCGCTGCGCTCGCGCGCCTGCGCGACGATCTGGCCGCCGTCGAACGCGTCCGGCACCGCGACCAGGACGCAGCGCGCGGCTTCCAGATTGGCCGCCTTGATGACGTCGGGATCGGCGCCGTTGCCGGCGATGGTCTCGGGGCCCTTGCCCTTGATGCGGTTCACCCGGTCGACGTCCTCCTCGATCACCAGGAGCGGCGTGCCGGCCTTGAGCAACTGCTCGCTGACGAAGCTCCCCACCCGCCCGTGGCCGACCAGCACGACGTGGCCGGACAGCGTCGTGAGCGGGATCTCCTCCCGTGCCGGCTGCTCGACCGGCGCCGCCGGGGCGTCGGGCGTGGCCGCCGCCGCCGCCGCCGCCGCGGTCCGGCGCGCCAGGATGCGGTCGAGCAAGGCGAAGAACAGCGGATTGAGCAGGATCGAGATGATCGCGCCGGCCAGGATGAGGTCGCGACCGCGCTCCGGCAGCAGCGCCAGCGAGACGCCGAGCCCGGCGAGGATGAAGGAGAACTCGCCGATCTGGGCCAAGCTGGCCGAAATCGTCAGCGCCGTCGAATGCGGGTGCCGGAACGCGCGCACGATCGCGTAGGCGGCGATCGACTTGCCGAGCACGATGATCAGCACTGTCGCCAGCACGGCCACCGGTTCGCGCACGACGATCATCGGATCGACCAGCATGCCGACCGAAACGAAGAACAGCACCGCGAAGGCGTCGCGCAGCGGCAGCGTCTCGTTGGCGGCGCGCTGGCTGAGCTCGGATTCGCTCATGATCATGCCGGCGAAGAAGGCGCCGAGCGCGAACGAGACGTCGAACAGCAACGTGGCCCCGAACGCGCAGCCAAGCGCGATCGCCAGCACCGCCAGCCGGAACAGCTCGCGCGATCCGGTGTGGGCGACGTAGTGCAGGAGCCACGGGATCACGCGCTTGCCGACGATCAGCATCACCGCCACAAAGGCCACGACCTTGCCGATGGTGAGCACCAGCGGAAAAGCCAACGACGAATAGTCGTAGGAGGCGGCGGCAGCGCTGTTCCTCAGAACCGGCGCGAGCGCCGGCAGCATCACCAGCGTGAGGACCATGGCGATGTCCTCGACGATCAACCAGCCGACCGCGATGCGCCCGCGTTCGGTCTCCAGCAACCGCCGCTCCTGCAAAGCCCTTAGCAGCACCACCGTGCTGGCGACCGAGAGCGCGAGGCCGAAGACGATGCCGGCGCCGATGGGCCAGCCCAGCCACCACGCCATGGCCATGCCCAGGCCGGTCGCGGCCGCGATCTGCACGACCGCGCCGGGAATGGCGATCTTGCGCACCGACAGCAGGTCCTCGAGCGAGAAATGCAGACCGACGCCGAACATCAGCAGGATGATGCCGATCTCCGCCAGCTCGTTGGCCATGCCCTGGTCGGCCACATAGCCGGGGGTGAACGGCCCGAGCAGCACGCCGGCGAGCAGGTAGCCGACCAGCGGCGACGCGCGGAACCGGTGCGCCAGCGCGCCGAGCGCGAACGCCAGCACCAGGCCGACAACGATCATGGTGATGAGCGGCGTGTGATGCGACATCGATGTCCGTGGTCCCCTTTCGTCCGGGTGGATTGTCGATCGCTTTCTAACGGCTACGTCGCGCCGACCGAAGCGTTCATTGTCGGACATTTGGACGCGATGCACAGCCGCAATGCAACCATGCGCAGCGCAACTATGCGCAACTCCTGGCGCGCATTGTGTTGCCTAGCGCCGCAGCCGCCTCTATGGGGGACGTGCGGCCGTTCCTGCGCCGCGCCGGGAACCGCCGTGACCACAGCCGGACCGCCCTCCGCCCGATCGATCGCGCCGGGACTGACCATCGGCGTACTCTGCGGCGTCGGCGCGGCGCTGTTCTGGGCGGCGGGCTTCGTCGCAATCCCGCGCGGGCTCGCGGCCGGACTGTCGCCGGCCGACATCGCATTCCATCGCTTCGTATGGGCCGGCCTGGTGTTGCTGCCGCTGGTCGTGCGCGACGGGCTGGGCGACCTCGGTGGCATCGGCTGGGGCCGCGGCCTGGTCGTCTTCCTGCTCGCCGGTCCCTTCCAGGCCGTCATCAGCTATTCCGGATTCATCTTCGCGCCGCTGGCGCACGGCGGCGTGATCCATCCGGGCTCCGCGGCGATGTTCGGCTTCGTGCTGGCGGTGCTGGTGCTCAAGGAGCCGCTCACGCTGCGGCATCTCGCTGGCACTATTGTGATCGTCGGCGGGCTCGCGATCTTCGCCGGCGAGTCGATCGTCTCGATTGGCGGCAACGCGCTCGGCGGCGATCTTTTGTTTGCGACCGCCGGCCTGATGTGGGCGCTGTTCGGCATGCTGGTGAAGCTCTGGCGCCTCGACAGCGCTCGCGCGGCGCGGGTGTCGTGCTTCTTCGCGCTCATCGTCTTTGCGCCGCTGCACGCGTGGCTCTATGGCTTCGATACCATGCGGTCGGTGAACCTCACCGAGAACCTGATCCAGGTCGGTGTGCAGGGCGTGCTCTCCGGCGCGCTGGCGATGTATCTCTACTCCCGCGCTGTCGTCATCCTCGGCGCCGGCAAGGCCGCGATCTTTCCGTCGCTGGTGCCGGGACTCACGCTGCTGATCGCCTTCATCACCCTCGGCGTCATTCCGACGCTGCCGCAGTTCGCCGGCCTCGCGGTGGTGATGCTCGGCTTCTGGCTGGCGTTGCGGCGCTAAAGCCGAGCTGCATCTACGGGATCGTTCTGACCCGGCGCAGAACAAGGCAGGATCGCCTTTCCGATCACTTGCAGAAAATATTCTCTGCTGTTGAGCCAATAGAGAAACACGATTTTCGACAGCACGAAATTTTCGATCACGTCTTTGGAACGTCTACCCGGGCTTGGCAATTCGACCACACAATCTTGTCTCAGTGGCCGGCTCACTCATCGTTTGATGACAGAGCGCAGCCAGCCCGAGGCAAGTGACTTTGGTTGGGTCATGCGCTGAAGACTATCACCTCGACGCAGGAAAGCTGCGATCGCCTCACAAAGGGAGACACGTCATGAGACACGTCATGCGTTCTTTGGCCATTGCCACTCTCGTCACCACCAGCATCGCCGGCACTGCTCTCGCCCAGCGGAATGCACGCGACATGATGAACGACATGCGAGCCAAATACGGCAAGACCTTCGAAGAGTGTCAATCGCTCGCGGTATCCCGGGGCTATAACCTGGGCGACAACGAGCTCGAATCCCGAGCGGTCGCGATGTTCGTCGAGGGCTGCATCATGGGCAAGCAGCGCTGACGCGCGACGGTCTGCTGGGTCAACCGGCTATGTCGACGGCAAACCCAACGACGACGGGCCCGTGTCCGGCGTGCCCACTTGTCACAAGGCCGCCTTGAAGGGCTCCACCACGTTTTCACTGACGACAACGTGGCGGAGCCGCAAGGCGTGAGCGGATTCCGCGGCTCACATCGCATTCCGATTGAACCGGAAACACAACGCCGGGAGAGCGTCATGTCCGCAACATCGCCAACGCGCCGAGACGTTCTTTCCACCCTGGCGGCCGCGGGCGCCGTCTGCCTGTTGTCCGAGCACCGTGCCGCGGCCGACGACAACACGATACGGCCCTTCTCCATCAATGTTCCGGAGGCGGCCCTCGCCGATCTCCGCAGGCGCATTGCCGAAACGCGGTGGCCCGACAAAGAGACCGTCACTGATGGCTCGCAGGGCAATCAGCTTGGGAAATTCCAGGAAATCGTCCGCTACTGGGGGACCGACTACAATTGGCGCAAGGTTGAGGCGCGGCTCAACGCGCTGCCAATGTTCATGACCCGGATCGACGGGGTCGACATTCATTTCATTCACGTCAAATCCCGTCACGCGAATGCCTTACCGCTCATCATCACGCACGGCTGGCCCGGCTCGGTGATCGAGCAACTGAATGTCATTGAGCCGCTGACCAATCCGACCGCCCACGGTGGTCAGGCGCAAGATGCGTTCGACGTCGTGATCCCGTCGATGCCCGGCTTCGGCTTCTCCGGCAAGCCGACCGGCACCGGCTGGAATCCGGACCGCATCGCCCGCGCCTGGACCGAATTGATGAAGCGTATCGGCTACACTCGCTACGTTGCCCAGGGCGGTGATTGGGGCTCCCCCGTCGCCAGCGCGATGGCGCGCCAGGCGCCGGCGGGGCTGCTCGGCATCCACGTCAACTTGCCGGCGACGGTCCCGTCAGATGTGGCGATGGCGCTCGCCGGCGGTGGGCCAGCGCCAGCGGGGCTTTCTGAAAAGGAACGCGCGGCATTCGGCTCGCTCGACACGTTCTTCAAGAAGTACCGGGCCTACGGCGCCATCATGGGCACGCGACCGCAGACGATCGGCTACGCCTTGGCGGACTCTCCAGCGGGGCTTGCGGCCTGGATATTTGACTACAACAACGGCGAGCCCGAGCGCCTGCTCAACAGAGACGACGTGCTGGACAATGTCACGCTGTATTGGCTGACGAACACGCCGACATCGGCAGCGCGGATTTACTGGGAGACCAGCGGCCAAAGCGTCATTCTCGCCGCGGCGCAGAAGACCGCCGAGATTTCACTTCCGGTGGCCATCACCGTATTTCCGGGGGAGGTCTATCGAGCCCCGGAGACGTGGGCACGGCGCGCCTATCGCAACCTGATCTACTTCAACGAGGTCGATAAAGGCGGACACTTCGCCGCCTGGGAGCAGCCGGAGCTTTTCAGCGCCGAACTCCGCGCCGCCTTCAGATCAGTTCGGCCGGCACACTGATCTTCACGTTTTCATTTCGAAACCGAAAGGAAGCTCCCCATGAAAGCGACTACAGTCTTCGCGGTAGCCGCACTGATCGTCGCAAGCGCTTTGGCACCGCCCGCCACGCTGGCGCAGCAGGGCATCAAGCGCACTGATCTCATGCGACACGATCTCAGCGTCCCCGGACGCGAGGTGATCCAGGTGCTCGTCGCATTCGCACCCGGCGTGGCGTTTCCCAAGCACTCGCATCCCGGCGAAGAACTCGTCTATGTCGTCGAAGGCTCGATCGAGTATGCGCTCGAAGGCCGGGAGCCGGTGACGCTCAGAGCTGGCGAGGTGCTGTTCATCCCGGCCGGAACGCCACACTCGGCGAAGAACGTCGGCAGCGGCAACGCGGCGGAAATCGCCACTTATCTCGTCGAAAAAGGGAAGCCGGTGCTCTCGCTAGCCAAGTGAGTTCTCATTATATGGCGCTCAGGAGTCGCGTGACACACTCTCTCCACAGCTTGGACGTATAGCGCAATCGTCAGGACCACCTGGAGGACATGACATGACCGTCATCGAAGTGCGCCGCGGCACTGCACCCGATCCCCGCAAAGCGAGCCGGATCGACCTGAAGCTCGAGGCCGTCGTCATCCCTGTTTCGGCCGTCGACCGCGCCAAGCGCTTCTACGGCAACCTGGGTTGGAGGCTCGACGCCGACTTCGCCGCCGGTGACGAATTTCGGGTCGTGCAGTTCACGCCGCCAGGATCGCCGTGCTCGATCCACTTCGGCAAGGGCCTGACATCGGCGACGCCAGGCTCGGCAAGCGGACTTTACCTTGTCGTGTCCGACATCGTGGCAGCGCGCGCCGAACTCATCGATCGCGGCGCCGACGTGAGTGACGTGTTCCACCGCGCCGGTCCAGGACAGCCGCTGCTCAACGGCCCCGATCCGGAGCGGCGCAGTTACTTCTCGTATGCCACGTTCAGCGACCCGGACGGCAACGGTTGGCTCTTGCAGGAAGTGACCGTGCGGTTCCCCGGACGGGTGGACGCGGCCGAGACGGCATTCGCCTCGTCGACCGATCTCGCCGCCGCGCTCCGACGTGCCGCGGCCGCGCACGGGGAGCACGAGAAGCGGATCGGCCAGCACGACGACAACTGGCCGGACTGGTACGCCGCGTACATCATTGGCGAGCAGACCGGCAACACGCCGCCGTCATGAGTAGCGCTGCGACGTCGTCGCCGGCAGTTCCCCAGGAGGTGCCGGCGCGCTCGTAGCGGGCGGTCGGACATCGTAGCGTGCCACAGCGACATCGATCAGTGACTGGAAGGGAACTAGTCGATGAAGGCAAACAAGCTTTTGGTCGCCGCGATACTCGCGACCGCCATCGGGGCCCCGATTGCCGGCTTTCTATGGGACACCAAGGGGCAACCGAACACATCGTCAGGGGTACGGGTCCCGTTCCTTCATGGGCGCCCCACCGTCCCGATGGCCGGTCAAACCGAGCTGTCTTCTCTTGAACGCGCGGACGCGTGGCTCAATTCGCCGGCTCTGACAGCGGCCGATCTGCGCGGCAAAGTCGTCCTCATCGATTTCTGGACCTATACCTGCATCAACTGGCTGCGCACGCTTCCCTACGTCCGTGCCTGGGCCGAGAAATATAAAGACCAAGGCCTGGTCGTGATCGGCGTCCACGCGCCGGAGTTCTCATTTGAAAAGAACATCGGCAATGTCCGCTGGGCGGCAAAAGACATGCGGATCGACCACCCGGTCGCGGTCGACAACGACCATGTCATCTGGCGCGCTTTCAGGAACCAGTATTGGCCTGCGCTCTATTTTGTCGATGCGCAGGGGCGCGTTCGGCACCACCATTTTGGCGAGGGCGCGTACGAACAGTCGGAAATGATCATTCAAGCACTGCTGGCCGAGAGTGGAGCGAATGTCGTCGACCGTAATCCAATATCAGTCGATGCCCGCGGTCTCGAAGTGGCCGCCGACTGGGGCAGCCTGAGGTCTGCGGAAAATTATGTCGGATACGCCCGCACCCAGAATTTTGCGTCGCCCGGCGGCGTCCACATGGACACGCCGCGCGTCTATGCGCTGCCTATGCGGCTGCGCCTGAACGATTGGGCGCTTGCCGGCGATTGGACGGTGAAGAAGGAAGCCGTGGTGCTGAACAAGCCGAATGGGCGCATCGGCTATCGTTTCCACGCCCGCGATCTTCATCTCGTGATGGGCCCGGTCGCGCCGGGAACGCCCGCAAGATTTCGGGTGTTGATCGATGGACAGCCGCCGGGCGCGGCTCATGGAACTGACATTGACGCGCAAGGCTACGGCACAGTGACCGAGCAGCGGCTGTACCAGCTGATCCGACAGCCCAAGCCCATCGCCGATCGACAGTTCGAAATCGAGTTTCTCGATTCGGGCGTTGAAGCTTACGCCTTCACGTTCGGCTGACCTGCTCCCCTCTCAACGACCTTAGCCACCACGCAGGTCGCCTACGTAGTTCTACTGAAGCGCGCGTATACCTCCGCAACAGCCTCCGGATGCAATATGCGAACGCACAACGCAGCCGTCGCTTTGGGTGGATTGCCCGGTCTGCGCCTTGGAACTTGAGGATAGCGGCGATGGCACAGGTCTTTTTGCACTACGCGACGCCACAAGGCGTCGTCTTGAATCAATGCGTGGCCGAGGTGAACGATCTGACAGAAGTGCGGGCTTATGCCGTGCGGTCTGTCCAGTCGCTGATCTCCGCGCCGAGCCTCGAAGACTGGCGCAGCTGGGTCCTGCACGCCCGCGACGATCTGGGCTCGGAACTGTTCGCAGTGCCGTTCGCGTCCTTGCTTGGCGAGCCGCACTGACGGACGTCCGTCGCTCCTGATCCGACGCCTTGGTTATGCCTCCGGGCCGGCATATTTGCCGGCGGTCTCCGGGAACATCGCCTTCACGATCTTGAAACGTGAGATGTCGGTGGTGCCGTCCATGTGCGGGAAGATCGCCGCGTCGCGGAACAGCTTCTCGACGCCGAAATCGAGCATCATCCCGTTGCCACCGTGCAGCTCGACCGCGTGGGTCGCGACCTTGAGGATCTCCTCCGACGCGAACAGCTTGGCCATGTTGCACAACGCGTCCGCGTCCGGCGCCTTGGCGTCGACAGCGGCCGCGGCGCGTTCCAGCAGCGCGCGCGTCGCCGCGATTTTCGTCGCCATGTCGGCGAGCCGCAGCGCCACTGCCTGATGCTTGATCAGGATGCGGCCGCCCTGCACGTAGTTCTGCACGTAGTCCGAGGTCACCTCGAAGGCGCGCACGCCGACGCCGAGGTTCTTCGCCGCCTGGATGATCTTGCCGGGCTGGAAGTAGACGCCGGCGCGGCCGAGCGCGTCGTTCTCCGCCAGGAGATGATCCTCCGGCACGCGCATGTCCTCGAACACCAGCTCGCCGTTGTTCATGAAGCGGCAGCCGAGCGTCTCGTTGCAGCGCGCGATCGTCAGGCCTGGCGTATCGCGCGGCACGAGAAACGACGACGTCCCCTGCAGCATCCCCACTTTGGGGTTGGTGTTTGCATAGACCACGAACAGGCCGGCGTCGTAGCCGTTGGAGATGAACTGCTTGCGGCCGTTGATCACCCATTCGTTGCCCTGCTTCACGGCGCGCGTCTGCATCGCCGCTTCCGGGACGTTGTAGGGCAACCAACGGTCGGAGGCGCCGCGCGGCTCGGTCAAACAATGCGCCAGCAGGAATTGCGGATCGTCGACGATGCGCGGGAACCAGCGCTCCTGCAGATGGCGCGGCGCGAGGTTACGCAACAGCACCGAGACCTTCCAGATCTGCACCAGCTTGTCGGAGAGGCCAGAATCGCCGCGCGCGATCTCCTCGGCGATGATCGCGAAAGTTTGCGTCTCCGTTCCCTTCTCCAGTTCGACCCCGCCGAACTCCTCCGGCACGCCGAGCGTACGGATGCCGACCTTCTGCGCGCCTTCGAGGATTTCCGGCGGCAGCCGCGCCTCCGGGCGCATGTCCCACTCGCGCTGCCAGTTGCCGCGGATGAACGGGATCACGACGTCGTCGACGAAATCGCGGCAGCTCTGCCGCATCATGCGCTGTTCTTCGGACAGGTAGGCCATCGTGATCTCCCGGTACGAACGTTTCTTCGCAATGTCAGGCGTGGTTCAGCAACGGAGGCAGCGGGCTCCCTCTCCCCCATAGCCCGTCGAAGACGGGCGTTGACGCCCTTTCTGGGGAGAGGGGGAATAGCTCTCTCGATAGGTTCGAACCCCCTCACCCTAACCTCTCCCCTCCGGGGAGAGGGAACACACCGAGTTCGACGCACTGATCGGCGTCATCTCAATCATCGTAGCGCGTTCCCCTTCACACCATATCGCCCGCGGCGGGCCGGGCTCAACGGACGCCAAGCGCCGCCCAATCACGTCTTGATCTTGACCACCCTAGCGGGTAGGCCGGGCACGAATGGAAGGTTTCGACGAAATCCTGGAGACGCTGCAGGGGCAGATCAACGCGATCCCCGCGAGCTTCACGTCGGTTTGGATACCGATCCAGCTCGCGATGATCGCGCTGGCGGCGCTGGTGGGCTGGGCGCTCGCGGCCTATGTGCGCCGGCATATCAGCATCCAGCCCCACATCACGCACTGGCCGGCGCTGCTGCGCCGCGCCTTCCGCGTCGGCGTCGTCAATCTCGGCATCATTCTCTGCGTCGTGATTCTGGTCCTGATGCGGATCGGGATGCAGGCCGCCACGACACCCAACCGCTCCTACCTGATCGCCGTCGCGGCGAGCCTTGCCACCGCGTGGGTGGTCATCGGCATCGCCGCGAGCCTGATCCGCAACGCGTTCATCAATCGCGTGGTGTCGATCATCGCATGGTCGATCGCCGCGCTCAGCATCGTCGGACTGTTGGACGAGGTGATCACCGGGCTCGACCGTGCCGGCATCGTCATCGGCGGTCTGCGCGTCACGGCGCTGCTCGCGCTCAAGACCGCCGCGCTGTTGCTGCTGTCGCTCTGGAGCGCGGTGGCCCTCTCGAACTTCCTCGACCAGCGGCTCAAGACCTACCAGGACCTGACGCCCTCGATCCAGGTGCTGCTGGGCAAGCTGGTCCGCGCCGCGCTGGTCACCTTCGCGGTGCTGATCGTGCTGGGCTCGGTCGGCATCGATTTCTCGGCGCTGGCGATCTTCTCCGGCGCGGTCGGCGTTGGTGTCGGCTTCGGCTTGCAGAAGATCGTGTCGAACCTGGTCAGCGGCATCATCCTGCTGGCCGACAAGTCGATCAAGCCGGGCGACGTCATCACCGTCGGCGACCACTTCGGCTGGGTCGACACCATGGGCGCGCGCTACACCTCGGTGGTGGCGCGCGACGGCCGCGAATTCCTGATCCCGAACGAGGATTTCATCACCCAGCGGGTGGTCAACTGGACGTTCTCCAACGACCGGGTGCGCAACGACATCAAGTTCGGCGTCAGTTACGCTAGCGACCCGCACCGGGTGCGCGCCGCGGCCATCGCCGCGGCCGCCGGCATCACACGGGTCCTGAAGGACCCGGAGCCGACCTGCCACCTCAGCAATTTCGGCGACTCGTCGCTGGATTTCACCCTGCGGTTCTGGGTCCGCGACCCGAACGACGGGCTCGGCACCGTGCGCAGCGCGGTGATGCTCGCGGTCTGGGACGCCTTCAAGCGCGATGGTATCGAATTCCCGTTCCCGCAACGTGATATGAACCTTCGGGAGCCGGTCCGCGTTGTCATCGAGCGCGGCGGGGACACCCCCCCGGCAGCGACCTAAAGGCGCCTCCTCCGCGCGATTCAGCCGGGCCCCGTTGCCGGGAGTTGTTGCCGGCGACCGCCCGTGGCAGCATCGCCGGGTCGCATTCTTTTCATGCTTCGAGGCCGCATGCCGCGTCGGACATTTGCCTGGGAAAACCTGCCCACGCAGCAGTTGCTCAAGCGCCGTCTCAAGAGCCTGCAGGTCCGCGTCGAGGGCACCTGGCTCGAAGACTGCATGAGCGACCTCCATGGCGAGCTCGAAGAGCGCGGCATCCGGCTGCGGCCGCATGCCTGGATCTCGAGCGAATGGTTCAGCCCGGACAACACCCCCGGCATCGCCATCCCGTTCTATCTCGCCCACCCCCGGCTGATGAAGCTCGAGAAGAAGATGATGCTCGACGTCGAGGGCGGCACGCGCGCCGAGTGCATGGCCATCCTCCGGCACGAGGCCGGGCACACCTTGCAGCACGCCTACCAGCTGCAGCGCCGCCGGCGCTGGCAACAGCTGTTCGGCCCGTCGTCGCAACGCTACCCGCGCTACTACCGGCCCAATCCGGCGAGCCGGAATTTCGTCCAGCACCTGCGGCTGTGGTACGCGCAGGCGCATCCGGACGAGGATTTCGCTGAGACGTTTGCGGTCTGGCTGAAGCCGCGCTCCACATGGCGCACGCGCTACGCCGGCTGGCCGGCGCTCAAGAAGCTCGAATATGTCGACGAGCTGATGGAGGAGATCGCGGGCCAACGGCCGCTGCTGACCCGGCGCGAGCGTGTCGATCCGCTGAGCCAGCTCGACGAGACGCTCGACTCCTACTACCGCAGGAAACAGGCGCTCTACATCTTCGATACGCCGAGGACCTACGACCGCGACCTGCACCGGTTGTTCTCGGCCGACCCCCGCCATTACCGGTCGCAGCCGGCTTCAGCATTCATTAGGCGTCATCGTGCCAGAATCAGGCGGCTGGTGGCGCAATGGACCGGCGAAAACCAGCTCACGCTGGATGCGGTGCTCGACGACATGATCGCCCGCTGCCGCGAGCACAACCTGCGCGCGGTCGGTTCCGAGCGGAAGCTGTTCATGGATTTCACGGTGCTGTTGACCGCCAAGACGATGCACGCGCTGTTCGGCACGTCGCGGCGACGGAAGTGGATCGCGCTATGAAACCGCTGCGCGTCCTGGTGCTGGTCCACCCGGACCTGGTGCCCCCGGAGTCGACCAAGGGGTACACCGAGCAAGAAATCAATAAGTGGAAGACCGAGTTCGACGTGGTGACCACGCTGCGGGCTGCCGGCCACGAGGTGCGCCCGCTCGGCGTGCAGGACGAACTCAAGCCGATCCGCGACGAGATCGACGGCTGGAAGCCGCACGTCGTGTTCACGCTGCTGGAGCAGTTTCACGGCGAGGTCATCTACGACCAGAACGTCGTCAGCTATCTCGAGTTGATGCGGATTCCCTACACCGGCTGCAACCCGCGTGGCCTGATGCTGGCGCGCGGCAAGGACCTGTCGAAGACGCTGGTGCACTATCACCGGATTCCGGTGCCGGCGTTCGCGGTGTTTCCGCTGAACCGCAAGGTGAAGCGGCCGTCGCGGCTGGCGCTGCCGCTGATCGTCAAGAGCCTCAACGAGGACGGTTCCTGGGGCATCTCGCAGGCCTCGGTCGTCGACACCGACGAGAAACTCGCCGAGCGCGTCGCCTTCATCCACGAGAAGATCGGCACCGCCGCCATCGCCGAACAATACATCGAGGGACGCGAGATCTATGTCGGCGTGCTCGGCAACGAGCGGCTGCGGGTGTTGCCGGTGTGGGAGCTGAAATTCGGCAACATGCCGGATAGTTCGTACGCCATCGCCACTGAGAAGGTGAAGCACGACCCAAGCTATCAAAAGCGCATCGGCATCGAGGACGGCCCGGCCAAGGACCTTCCGCCGGAGCTGCATGCCCGCATCCAGCGCATGGCGAAGCGGGTCTACCGGACGCTTCAGATGGATGGCTATGGGCGCATCGACTTTCGCCTCTCCGCCGACGGCACGCCGTATTTCCTGGAAGCAAACCCCAATCCGGAAATCGCGCAGAGCCAGGAATTCGCGACCGCGGCGAAGCACGACGGCCTCGCCTACAAGGATCTGCTGCACCGGATCGTCGCGCTCGCGATGAGCCGAACGACGCCGGCCCGGGTTACCGGCTGACGACGGCGCTCATGCGCGACGCGCCTCAGCGCGCGGCCCGCATATTTTTCTCAGCATGACGCCGCAAATGGGACAGCACGTGCGCGTTGTTCTCGTGCACGACCCAGCGAGCCATCGGCAGCCAGTAGAGGACCGGATCGAGCCGCAGTTCGTGTGACGTGCGCTCGACAACCTCGGTGGTCCCATCTGCGCGCGAAATCAGCTCGAAGCTCGTCGTGGTCGTGCGGAAATAGCCGACCACATGCGGCGCATGCACATGCTCGTAAGGGCTCATCTCGTGCATGGCCGGGACGTCGCGCACCACGACGAAGGCGAGCTTGCGGTTCGGCTCCCACTCGGTGATGCGCTCGATCGCAGTGCCGGTGGAGAATTCACCGCGCCGGGTGGCGCCGACGCCTTCGCCGATGATCTCGGCACGGAGCGGGTGGGCAACGCCCAGCCGGAACGGCAGCGCCAGCGGCCCTTCGACCGGGTCGGTGGAGAGGAGCGAGCGCCATACCGCGTCGGGCGGCGCCTGCACCTCGATGGTCTGCACGGTGTCAAAGCGTGTCGATGGCGGCCGCACATATTCAGCCGTAAACACCAGCGGCAGGAGCGCGACGCACGACATTGTCTGGCGGGCCGGATTTTTCGCCCGCATCGCGATGTACCGCCCCAGCTCGCCTCCGATCAACGCAAGACCCAACGCCAGCGGCGCCGCCATCACGATGCAGATCAAGCCCTCGATCGCGACCAGGATGAGGCCGAGGCCACCGAGCCCGATGGCCGTCGTGACCGATAATGCTGTCTGCGAGCCGCCAATATTGCCCTTGCTGTTGGCAAGATATCCCGCCGTGACCCCAATAACGAAAGGCGTGAACATGAACACGCCATATCCGTAAACCCCAAAGATCAACGTGCCGACGGCTACGGCCACGATCGTCAACCCAACTCCCGCTATCACACCGGCCAAGGCGGCCGGTAGCCACACGGGCGTGGCATGGCCGACCGGCGCCGTTGCCGCCGGCATCGCGCCGATCTGGCGTTCGGGAGTTTCGGGAATCTGTGGGCGCTCGGCCGCCTCTCGCGACGGGACCACCGCGAGGTAAAGCATCACGGCCAGCTGGATGATGGGCACCAGTGCGGCGAAAGCCACCGCCTGATTGATGTCGGCGTCCGATGCGCGGCGGAACGCCAGGGCGCATAACGCCCAAGCCACGACGACCATGTACGCAAGCCCGACCCACAACAGGATGGCGTCCACGCTGGGCGCGGTGAACAACCACCGGATCGGCGAGACGATGAGCTCCAGGTCGAACGATGAAGTCCGGTCGTGCCCGGCCAACAGAGCGGCCAGCAGATCCTGACTGAAGAACAGCCCGAGCGACCACAGGGCATACGGCAACCGCGAAATTTTTCCCTGGAATGTGAAAGGCAAAGTCATCGCCTTCACCGGCGGGCTGGAAGCGGAACCAGATTGGAACGATAAGGCAGTGTCTCCGGCGTCTTCACGTTCCAGACCAGGCCGACGCTGCGCAACGCGCTCAGCACCCATCAGCCGGGATCGATCTCGCCCTCGTTGAGGCCTAGCCGCGCCGAGCCGGGGAAGGCATGGTGATTGTTGTGCCAGGCCTCACCCATGGTGATGAGGCCGCAATAGGGAACATTGTAACCCTGCACGCCAGCGCCCTCGACGTGCCAAGTGCGCGGCCCGCGATTGTGGGCGAAGTAGCCGACCAGCCAGTGCCCGGTCACGCAGGCGGCGACGCGCAGCGCGATGCCCCAGACCAGCCACGACACGCCGCCGAGCGCAAAGAACACGATCGCCCACGGGATCTGCTGCGCCATCCAGGTGCGCTCGATGAATTGATAGAAGCGGTCGTCGCGCACGCGCCGTTCCATCACCAGCTCCGGCGGATGCTTGAGCGCTAGCTCGCAGTGGAGCTGCCAGAAACCGTCGCGCAGGATCGACGAGCGGTGCGCGAGATAAGGATGGCACGCCGCCTTGCGTTGCGCCCAATCGCGGATGTCATGCTGGCGGATCATGCCGTAGGGCCCGGCCATGCCGACCAGCGTGCCGCAATAGACGAAGAACCGTTCGAGCCAGAGCGGGCAATCGTACGAGCGATGAATGAGCCGGCGATGCATGCCGAGCGAATGGCCGAGGCAGACGGTGGCCGTGCTCGTGATGACGAACAGTAACGCCGCATCCCAGGTGACGGTGAGCGGCGCGCCGATGAGGCCGGTGAGCGTCATGGCGGAAATCCACAGCGACTTGACCGGCTTCCAGCGCACCACCCCCTCGACCGCGCTGGTGTCGTCGGCATCGACCATGCGGGGCGAGCGGAACGTGCTCTCGGACCGCTGCAGCGCGTCGTCGACGGGATCGGTGGAATCCCAAGCCGCGTTTACTGCCGCGCCGGCTGACAGGGTCATGGCCTCGCTCCCTCAGGCACTAGCCAGCATACACGCTATAACTATATAGTTATATAATCAAGTAGGATAGAAGCTATGCTTTTACCTTGACGGCCCGGCTCCGCCGGCGGCAAGGTCCGCGCAAGCGGAGATTCGATGTCGATCGACAAGATTTTCGAGGCGCTGTCCTCGGCGCCACGCCGCCGCATCCTCGCCTACCTGTCGAAGACCGACATGACGGCGGGCGAGATCGCGACACGCTTTTCGGACACGATGTCGCAGCCGGCGATCTCCAAGCATCTGTCGGTGCTGGAGAACGCCGGCATCGTCTGGCGTGAGAAACGCGGCCAGAATGTCCACTACGGGCTCAAAGAGGATGCCCTGACGGGAACGCTCGTGCACTTCCTCGCCGAGGTTTGCCCGCGCTCGCGCCCCTTCCGCAAGGACAGCGCCGCGGTCGCGAAGCGTAAGCGCAGCCAGAGCTAGCGCATTCCTGCTCTCTCTCGCTCGCTTACGGGGGAATGAGCGGAGGATAGGCCTAGCCCACAATCGGAATGACTACGCCGCCTTGCGCGTCGACAAAAACTCACCCATCCGCGCGAGCGCCTTCAGGATGTTCTCGGTCGAGTTGGCGTATGACAGCCGCACATAGCCCTCACCGAGGATGCCGAAATCGGGCCCGCCGATGATGGCGACGCCGGCCTCGTCGAGCAGCGCGTTCGCCAACGGCTTCGCCTGCCAGCCGGTGCGCTTGATGTTGGGGAACGCGTAGAACGCGCCCTTCGGGATCGCGCAACTGGTGCCCGGCAGCTTGTTGAGGCCGTCGACCACGACTTTGCGCCGCTTGTCGAACTCGGCGATCATCGTCACCACCTCGTCCTGCGGACCGGTGAGCGCGGCGAGACCGGCATATTGCGCCGACGCGTTGACGCAGGAATGCAGGTTGACCGCGAGCTTGCGCGCGAAATCGTAGAGCTTGCCCGGCCATATCGCGTAGCCCAGCCGCCAGCCGGTCATCGCATAGGTCTTCGACCAGCCGTTGAGCAGGATCAGCCGGTCGCGGATCGACGGATACGACAGCAGGCAGACGTGCTGTTCGCCGTCATAGACCATGTGGTCGTAGATCTCGTCCGACAGCACGCACACGTCCGGCCACTGCTCAAGACCGGCGACCAGCTTGTCGACCTCGCTCTTGGGCGTGACGCCGCCGGTCGGGTTCGCCGGCGAGTTGACGATCAAGAGCCGCGTGCGCGGCGTGATCAGCTTGAGCGTCTCCTCGGCGGAGAACGCGAAGCCGTTCTCCTCGCGGATCGGAACCGGGATCGGATTGGCGCCGGTGAACTCGATCATCGAACGATAGATCGGGAATCCAGGATCGGGATAGAGGATGTCGACGCCGGGCTCGCCGAACATCATGATCGCCATGAACATGGTCGGCTTGCCGCCCGGCTGGATCATCACCTCGTCGGGCGACACGGTGACGCCGAAGCGCTTGTGCAGGTCGGCCGCCACCGCCTCGCGCAACGGCGGGATGCCGGTCGCCGGGGTATAGCCGTGATGGCCGTCACGCAGCGCCTTCACCGCCGCCTCGACGATGAAATCGGGCGTGCGGAAATCCGGCTGTCCGATCCCGAGATTGATGACGTCGCGGCCCTGCGCGATCAGCGCATTGGCGCGCGCCAGCACGGCAAAGGCATTCTCCTCGCCGATACGGTCGAAGGCCTGGATGGTGCGAAGCATGGCGTTTCCCGTTGCGTTTTGTTTGGACGGAATTTGCGCTCCCGGGCGCTCCCGCGTCAATTGCTGCGCTTGGGGCGCCGGGCGACTTCGAATCCCGCCAGACGCACGAGTTCAGGCTTTCATCCCAACCGGCGCGACCTGCGACGTCTTCAATCCCGCCGCGTCGAGCGCGCGCCGCACCAGGCCGGAGGCCTTCGCCTCCTCGATGAACGCGGTCACGAACGCACGCGCCGCCGGCTTGTTCTGCGGCACCGCGACGGCGGTGGTCGAATTGAGGAACGCCTCCTCGAGCACACGCGAGCCCGGTAGCCCGTCAACCAGCCCGCCGACCGACTCGCGCGACAGCGCGATGGCGTCGAGCTTGCCGGCCTTCATCATGTCGACCGCTTCGTCGGGATTCTTCACTTTTGCAATCGTGGCGTTCGGCGAAGCGGCGACGGCGGCGCGGCCGGTCGCCGTGCCGTCGACGATTCCAATGAGCACGTCCGCGCGGTTGGCATCGGCCAGCGTCCTGATCGCGGAGCCGGGCGCCACGAGATACGTGCTCTGCAACAGATGATACGGCGCGCCGAAATCAATCGCCTTCTTGCGCTCGTCGTCGACCGGCACGAAGGTCACGTCCCAGGCACCTTTGTCGCGTGACGACACGATCTCGCCCGACGACGCGTATTCGATCAATTCGACCGGCACGCCGAGCTTCTGCGCCATCGCGGTGCCGAGATCGACGGGAACGCCCTTCGGCTTGCCGGTGGCAGGATCGCGCACCGTCCAGAGCGCCGAAGCCGACGGGCCGACCGCGATCGCCACCCGCAGCTTACCGGTCGGCGCGAGTTCCTTCGACGCTGCATCGGTCGCGGCCATGACGGTAGCTCCTGGTCTGAATCGGCCGGATCGGTCGGCGGGAACGTACGGGGGATGTTGCTATCGCGGCGGGCTTAGTCCTGCAACCCGGCTGCCCGCAGGTATTGCAGGTCCATGAATCGCTCGGCCGGCGGCAGCGCCGACTTGATCACACCGGCCTCGCCAAGGAAGGAAATCGCCGTCTCCATGCCCTTCAATCCGATCTCGCCGCGCATCGGCAGCACGTGCTGCTCGGGCTCGAAGTAGAGCGACATGGTCAGCCGCGCATTGGCCTCGGCGAAGCCGGTGGTGTCGGCGATGGTCCTGATCACGACCTCGCGGTTGTTGGGGTCGCGGATGAAAGCGAACGAGGCCGCCATGGCGCGCGCATAGCGCACGACCGCCTCCTTGTTCTGGCTGGCCCAGGAACGGCGCGCGGCGGTCACCGTGTAGACGAATTCCGGCACCGCTTCGGTGGACAATCCCAGCAGGCGATAGCCGCGACGCATCGCCACGAAATCCTGCGGCTGCCCGAGCGGCACGGCGTCGCAGTCGCCCTTGGTCAGGCAGACGAGGCGATCCGGCGTCCCGTCGACGAAGACGGAGCGGAAATCATCGCGGTTGATGCCGTTCTTCGCGAGCAGCTTGCGGATCGAGATGGTGATCGAGCCGGTCTCGGCCGCAAGCCCGATCAGCTTGCCCTTGAGATCGGCATAGGTCTTGATCTCGGGTTTCACCACCAGGCTGTAGATCGGATTGTTGAACTCGGTAACGACGGCGACCGCGTCGGAGCCGTTGAGCGCGGCCTGCACCAGGAACGGCGTCGCGACGTGGCTGAGGTCGACGGTGCCGTCGTGCAGCGCGTCGATCATCTTGGTGCCGCCGCCGGGCACCGGCACCATGTGGAAGTCGAGGCCCTCGCGCAGGAAAAATCCCTGCCGTTCGGCGAGCAGCATCGGCAGCGCGAAGATGCTGCGCTGCGCCGAGTAAGCCTGGCCGTAGCGCAGATGGATGGGTTGGCTGAAGGCGGCGTGCGTGACGCCCATGCACGCCAAGACGGAAGCAAGCAACAAACACAAACGGCGGATCATGATTGATCCTTACGTGAAACCCACGAGCGCGTCAGCAGCAGCGCATCACGCCCGCTGCATCGTGCATTCGGTCTCGATCGGGACCTTCGGGTCGGCGTCCGGCGCGGTGCGGCGGAACACGCGCACCTGCTTGTAGCCCTGCTTCTCGCAGGAAATCTGGACCTGGGTCGGATCGATCTCCTTGCCGAAGCCCGGCACGCGATAGGCGCCGAGCGCATCGGTGCGGGTGATCACGCCGCCGCGGTCCTTGATCGCCACTGTGACCTTGGCGTCCGAAACTGTGCCGCCGTTGGTGTCCTTGACGAAGCCGAAATAGGCCGGGCCTTCGTTCTCGTGGTCGTGGTCATCGTCGCCAAAACCGGAACCGCCGGCCCAGAGCGCCGTCGACAGCGCGCAAGTCATGCCGAGCGCCAGAGCTGTATGCCAACCCGTGCGGCGACCGAGGATTCTCATCCGTGACCTCCCATGGCTCGCGGCAGTTTGTCCGGCCGCTGGCTTGGCGACGAATCTAGCGCGCCGGACGAATGATTTCCACCGCGCCGAAGCCCCTTGGAGCAAACTATTGCGGCGTCGGTATGGACGGCGGCTCCGCCGTCGCCCGCCAGTTCATACCGGTATCGGTGGCGCCTTTCAGGAAGGCGATGCAGCTTGCGCTGTAGGGCACCCGATCGTTGTCCGGACACGGGGCCGGCTCGGCAAATGAAGCGACCACCTGCAGGCGCGGCCCTGCGTCGGGCGAGACGTTGATGTATTCCAGGCACGCCGCGCTGTACGGGACGGCATCGGTATCGGAGCAAGCTGCGGCAACCGACGCAGCAGTGCCGGCCACCGGGGCATCGATGACGACCCGATGGCCATGCTCGACCCACAGCAGGCCTGCAACTGCAATGACGATCACAGCGATGTCGGTTCTCAGCACCGGTGATGTCCTTTCCGAGACATGCCGGGCCGCCTCATCCCTTGGTCCAGAACGGCATCAATGCCCAGGCCAGCGGGGCAAGCGCCAGGACCGGCAAGAGCCAGATCAGCGCCAAGGGAATCTTGTTGATGACGCGTTCAGGCAACAGTGTGGCAAGCCATCCCAGCGCCACGCAGCCGATCAGCATCGTGGCGGTCCAGCCATACCAGTACATCGCCGGCCCTTCGCCGCTGCGGCCGGGTGCCCAGCCGAGATCGACGCGGTTGGTCGCCGGATGATAGGTGAACAGCGGCCAGCTCAAGAGCTCGCAGAGGACGTACAGGATCGGCGCGGTGAGCGAAAACACGATCGCGAACGTCTTGAACTTGGCCGATGTCGCCAGCGACGTCGAGGATGATTTTGCTGCGGACGGCGTTGGTGACGCGGATGTGGTCGTGCTCATGATCCAAACCCCCGGACGTTGTTGACGACGTGGCCGACGATGAAGCTGAACCAGATCATGCCGGCGAGCACCACGGTCAGCCACTTGCGCGGGCTGTCGTATTGCGGATCGCGGGCGTTCTTCCAGAAGTACCAGTAAGCGGGCAGAACCCCGAGACCGATCGTGACGACATGCTCCTTGAGTTCAAAGAAGCCCTGCGTCTTCCAGTATCCGGCCTGCTCGATCGGGATTCGGATGGTGATGCGGTACTTGGTATAGATCCACGCTCCCATGATGAACGTCACCACCCACAGGACGCACACCGCCGTGGCGTAGCCCGCAGCCGGCACCGCGCGGAATCGATCAACGAAATTGCCGGCAGCCTGCCGAACCGGCATGAGCACCGCCATCGCTTGGTGGGTCAGCGCACCCAGCAACGCAACAGCGAGCAAGCCGTGGATGATCAGCAGGATTGTCCAGAACGTGCTGACGGACATGACCTCCCCCAGTTTTTTCGACCACCGGGGACTTTCGCCCCAGCTGCATGTGTTTATTACACTTCTGATCTTTGCACGGGATGCGATGGTTGTGAAGGCGAACACCCGCGTTCCGGTTGTGAGCCGGAACCGGATTGGATATGCTTTCCGCAATCGGCAAGGGCCGCAATAAATTGATCATAAACGAGAGAGGGATCCCACGATGAGGATGACACGTGCGTTGTATTCCGGCGTCGCCGCGGTCGCGTTGGCGCTCGCCCTGAGCGGATCGCCGTTACAGCTGCAGGCGCAAACCAGCGCGCCGGCGGTAGCGATCGACAATGACGACATCGGCGGCGTCGTCACCGGTCCTAATGGGCCAGAAGCAGGCGTATGGGTGATCGCGGAAACGCGCGACCTGCCCACCCGCTACGCCAAGATGGTGGTCACCGACGACCAGGGCCGCTACGTCGTGCCCGACCTGCCGAAGGCCAAGTACAAGGTGTGGGTCCGCGGCTACGGCGTGAAGGACTCAGCCCATCTCGACGCCGTTCCCGGCCAGCAGCTCAATCACAAGGTCGTGGCAGTATCCAGCGCCGCCGAAGACGCGAAGAACTATCCGGCGATCTACTGGTACTCGATGATGAAGATCCCGGCCGCCAGCGAGTTCGGCGGGTCGAGCGACATTCCAGCCAAGGTGACGTTCACCGACTGGATGAACAACATGAAGAACAACGGCTGCGTCGGCTGCCACCAGCTCGGGCAGCTCGCGACCCGCACGTTGCCTGAAGGCATCGGCAAGCACTCGTCGTCGGTCGAGGCCTGGGTGCGCCGCGTGTCCTCCGGACAATCCGGCGAACAGATGATCACGCTGCTGGCCGGCCAGCTCGGCGGCGCGCCGTTCAAATACTTCGCGGACTGGACCGACCGGGTCGCCAAGGGCGAACTGCCGTTTGCCAAGCCGGTGCGGCCGCAGGGCCAGGAGCGCAACGTTGTCGTCACGACCTGGGACTGGGGAACGCCGAAGCAGTATCTCCACGACCTGATCGCGTCCGACCGGCGCTACCCGACCGTCAACGCCTACGGACCGCTGGTCGGCTCGCCGGAATATTCGACCGACGAGTGGCCGGTGCTCGATCCGGTGAAGCACACCGTGACCTACTTCAAGGCGCCGGTGCGCGACGCGAACACCACCGTCGCGCTCGGACCGGGCCACGCGGCGAGCGATCGCCAGATGGAGCCGTCGCCGTACTGGGGAACGGAGCTGGTCTGGGACACCAAGACCAACAACCATAACGGCATGATCGACCGGCATGGCCGCGCATGGTTTGCGGCCCGCGGCCGCAATGCGCCCAATCCCGATTTCTGCAAGGCGGGATCGTCGCATCCGTCGGCCAAGGCGTTCCCGCTGGCGAGCACCAATCGCCAGGTCTCGATGATCGACCTGAAGACGATGAAATACAGCTTCGTCGACACGTGCTTCGGCACGCATCATCTTCAGTTCGCCTACGACGCCAACGACACGCTCTGGGCTTCGGGCGGCGGCCCGGTGCTCGGCTGGATCAACACCAAGATGTTGGACGAGACCGGCGACCACGTTCGCTCGCAAGGCTGGACCGCGCTGGTGATGGACACCAATGGTGACGGCGTCCGCGGGCAACACACCGAGCCCAATCAGCCGCTCGATCCGAGCAAGGATCGGCGCGTCAATGCGCCGTTCTACGCCGTGATGCCGAATCCGGCCGACGGCTCGATCTGGGGTACGTATCGCGCCAATCCGGGAGCGGTCGTTCGCGTCGCCCCCGGGTCCAATCCGTCCGAGACCGCGCTGACCGAGGTCTTCAACGTGCCGATGCCGGGCTACGGCCCGCGCGGCGGCGACATCGACAGCCAGGGCGTGGTCTGGGTCTCGCTCGCGAGCGGCCATCTCGGCGCGTTCGACCGGCGCAAGTGCAAAGGTCCGCTGAATGGGCCGAAGGCGACCGGCGATCACTGCCCCGAAGGCTGGTCGTTCTACCAGTACCCGGGCCCGGGCTTCCAAGGCATCGGTGAGAACAGCGCCGAGTCCAGCTATTACAGCTGGGTCGATCAGCACAACATCTTCGGCCTCGGCAAGGACGTGCCGATGTCGACCGCCAATCTGATGGACGGTCTCGTCGCCTACGCCGACGGCAAGATGGTCTCGCTGCGCGTGCCCTACCCGCTCGGCTTCTATGCCAAGGGGTTCGACGGTCGCATCGACGACGAGAAGATCGGCTGGAAGGGCCGTGGTCTGTGGACCTCGAGCGGCGACCGTACGCCGTGGCTGCAGGAAGGCGGCAAGGGCATGACGCCGATGGCCGTGCACTTCCAGCTCCGGCCGGATCCGCTGGCGAAGTAACGCCAAGAAAACTTGTGATGACGTGCGATGGCCGGGCTTGTCCCGGCCATCATGTTTTTGAAGATGGGTGAATCAAATTGATGCAGCAGACTCGGTCTGCTCCCTCCCCCCGTTGGGGGGAGGGGTGGGGTGAGGGGGAATAGCTCTCTCGATAAGTTCGAACCCCCTCACCCTAACCCTCCCCTCCGGGGAGAGGGAATCCAACCGAGTTCGTGGCAACGGCAAAAAACCATCGCGCAGTGAATGCCATGCAGTATCCCGAGCTCATCCCCGCCACGCTGGTGAAGCGTTACAAGCGCTTCCTTGCCGATGTGGTCCTGCCCACCGGCGAGACGCTGACGGTGCACTGCGCCAATCCCGGCTCGATGCTCGGGCTCAGCGCCGCCGGTGCAAAGGTGTGGCTGTCGAAGTCGGCCAATCCGAACCGCAAGCTCGCCCATAGCTGGGAACTGATCGAGGTCGACTTCGGCGGCGGCGCCGAACTCGTCGGCATCAACACCAGCCATCCCAATGCGCTTGTCGCCGAAGCGATCGCCGCCGGGCGTATCGCTGAGCTGACCGGCTACACGACCGTCCGGCGCGAAGTGAAATACGGCAAGGCCTCGCGCGTCGACTTCCTGCTCGAGGCGCCCGGCCGCCCGCCCTGCTATGTCGAGATCAAGAACGTGCACATGATGCGGCGGCCGGGGCTCGCCGAGTTTCCCGACGCCGTCACCAAGCGCGGCGCCAAGCATCTCGTGGAGCTGTCCGACATGGTCGCGGCCGGGTCGCGCGCGGTGATGCTCTATCTGGTGCAAATCGGTTCGGCGGAGCGTTTCGCGCTGGCGCGGGACATCGACCCCACCTATGGGCGGGCCTTCGATGCCGCCCGTGCCGCCGGCGTCGAGGCCATCGCCTACCGCTGCCGCATATCCTGCGACGGAATTGAGGTCGCCGACCCCATCCTTTTGGCGGGGTGACCCCCGCGACAGCCCGCTTGCGTCTCCCGCGCCCTTGCTTACATTGCGATGCAACAAGCGTTTCAACCAACGGCCTGGTGCCGTAGGGGCGCGGCGGGGCCGCGGGAACTTATGAGCTACGTCGACGCGGGACTGGCGCCGCAACGCAAGACCGGCCAGGTCAAGTTGCATGGGCCCGCCGCCTTCGAGGGCATGCGCAAGGCCGGGCGGCTCGCCGCCGAGTGCCTCGACATGCTCGGGGCCGAAGTGCGGCCGGGCGTGCCGACCGCCCACATCGACCAGCTCGTGTTCGATTTCGCCATGGACCACAAGGCGACGCCGGCAACCCTGATGTATCGCGGCTACCGCAAGTCGACCTGCACGTCGGTCAATCACGTGGTCTGCCACGGCATCCCCGGCGACAAGCCGCTCAAGGACGGCGACATCGTCAATGTCGACGTGACGCTCATCCTCGACGGCTGGCACGGCGACTCGAGCCGGATGTATCCGGTCGGCGCCATTCCGCGCCGCGCCGAGCGGCTGATCGAGGTGACCTACGAAGCGATGATGCGCGGCATCGCCGCGATCCGCCCGGGCGCCACCACCGGCGACATCGGCCACGCGATCCAGAGTTTCGTCGAAGCCCAGCACATGAGCGTGGTGCGCGATTTCTGCGGCCACGGCCTCGGCCGTCTGTTCCATGACGAGCCGAACATCGTCCATGTCGGCCGTCCCGGCGAAGGCATCGTGCTGCGGCCCGGCATGTTCTTCACGGTCGAGCCGATGATCAATCTCGGCCGCCCGCACGTGAAGGTGCTCTCCGACGGCTGGACCGCCGTGACCCGCGACCGCTCGCTGTCGGCGCAGTTCGAGCACACCGTGGCGGTGACCGACGACGGCGTCGAGATCTTCACGCTGTCGCCGAAGGGGCTCGACCGGCCGCACTTCGCCGCGCAGAGCTGACGCTCAAGCCTTCTCTGAAATCCCCCGGCTGAGGACAGCGCCGACAAGCGCGGCGAGCGCAATCATCACCATCACCGCGACGAAGCCGCCGAGCGCGAAGGCGGTGGCGCCGCCGGCAACGCCGGCGCTGCCGCCCAGAAACGTGCAGGCGTTGACGATGCCCGATCCCTGCCCGGCCTGCTCGCGCTTGAGCGCCGACAACGCCAGCCGCGGCGCCAGGGCATAGGGCACGGCGAGGCCAGCGCCCATCACGCATAGCCCGACCGCCAGCAGCACCAGCCAGCCCGCGACGGTGGCGGCCGCGATGATCGCGCTGGCACCCACAATCAACGCCATGCCACCGGTCATCGCGTTGCGCATGCCGACGCGCTCCGCCACGGCGGATGCAGACAGCGCGAGCGCAAGCAGTGCCGCGCTCAATGGCAGCAGCAAAGCGCCGGCTTGCAGCGCCGTGAGGCCGAGCCCGGTCCGGCTCTGGGCATGGAGATTGAAGTAGAGCAGCAGGCTCATGATTGAGAACATCGCCAGCGAGCCGATCGCGACGCCCATCACGAATCCACGCCGGGTGAAGAAATTTAAGTTCACCAGCGGCGCCGCGACGCGCGACTCCACTTTCAGCAGCAGGACGAGTGCCACCACCGCCAATACAAGCGGGCCAACCACGGCGAGCGGCGCCGCCTTCGCATGCGGCAAGGCATGCAGCGCGAGCACCAGCGACACCATCAGCGTGGCGAGCAGGACGAAGCCGATCCAATCGGTGCGCCGATCGCGTTCGGCGTGCGCGCCCGTGGTGGCCGCGCCGGCCGACGCCATACCGGCGATGGCCGTCACCATCAGCGGGACGTCGAGCCAAAAGATCAGGCGCCAGCCCGCGGCGTGGGTCACGAGGCCGCCAAGCAGCGGACCGATGCTGAAGCCGAGCATCAGGAAGCCGGCCCAGGCCGCAATCGCCCCTGCCCGGCGCTCCGCCGTCGCGCTGAGGTCGACGGCGGCGAGCGTGCTCGGCACCGCGAACGCCGCCGCCAAGCCCTGCAACGCACGCCCGGCCAGCAGCGCCGCTTCCGAACCGGCGATAGCGATGAGGCACGACGCGGTGCCGAACAGCGCCATGCCGGCAATCGCGGCGGCTCTGGCGCCGAAACGCCCCGCTGCCGCACCGCCGAGCACGACGAAGGCGGCGGAGACCACCAGATAGGAATTGACCGCCCATTCAACGCCGGCCGCGCTGAGGCCGAGTTCGCTGCGCATGCTTGGCAGCGCCGCCATGATCGCGGTGCTGTTGGCGCCGACGCCGAGCACCGCCAGGCACGACGCCCACAGGACCGGCGATATGCCCTTGCGCTCAGTCATTGAGTGCCCGCCCTCGAACTGATGCCTGCCCCATAAGCTCCGCGGCAACCCTGCGGTCGCAATACCCACTTTGCAAGGTGCCACGGTCCCGGCATGCTAAGCGCATGCCAGCGCGTTCGAAATCCAACGGCAAATCGAAACCGGCGGCGGAAGCCGACGCGAAGCCGCATTATCACGGCCATCGCCAGCGGCTGCGCGAGCGGCTGCTGCAGGCGGGGACCGACGGCGTTCGCGACTACGAACTGCTCGAGCTGATCCTGTTTCGCGCGATCCCGCAGCGCGACGTGAAGCCGTTGGCCAAGAGCCTGATCGAGCGGTTCGGATCGTTTGCCGAGGCGATCGCGGCGCCCATTGAACGATTGCGGGAAGTGAAGGGCCTCGGCGAGGCCGCCATTACCGAGCTCAAGGTGGTGCAGGCCGCTGCCAGCCAGTTCGCTCGCGGCCAGACCCGCAAGCGCACCGCGCTGTCGTCATGGTCAAGCGTGCTCGATTATTGCCGAACGGCCCAAGCGTTCGCCGACAAGGAGCAGTTCCGCATCCTGTTCCTCGACAAGCGCAACCAGCTCATCGCCGACGAGGTGCTTGGGACCGGCACCGTCGATCACACGCCGGTCTATCCGCGCGAGGTGGTGAAGCGCGCGCTCGAATTGTCGGCCACCGCGATCATCCTGGTGCACAATCATCCCTCCGGCGATCCGACGCCGTCGCAGGCCGACATCACGATGACCCAGGCGATCGTCGAGGTGGCGAAGCCATTGGGGATTTCCGTCCACGACCACATCATCGTCGGCAAAGAAGGGCACGCGAGTTTGAAGGGACTGCGGTTGATTTGAGAAGGTTGGCCGAGGCAATGGGTCAGCTGTCCCCTAAATCCAAACTGTCCCCCACAAATTCCGCGCCGCGATGCGCCTGGTGTCGGACATCCTGGCGCGCACGTCCGAGTAGTGTTCAGCGTCCTGACGCGTGATTTTTTTGCAACGCAGGAAAAAAAATCGAGCGGCGGGCTGAGGAGAATTAGCCTCGCGGAATTGCCGTGCGGGAACTCGGTCACGTAAAATCGTTTGCGAAAGGGACTGCGCGGACGCTGGCGTACCGGATGCAAGCCCTCGGGTGCGGGGGCGAAAGGAATGTCAAGCATCTGGCCGTGCCGCATTGTAGCGGTGCCCGCGCGCGCCGCTTTGCTGGCAAGCGCGAGCTTCTTGTTCGCCGGCTTCTTGTCCATCGCGCCGGCGCAGGCACAGTTCGTCGTCAGCAACAACAATGACAGCGGCGCCGGTTCGCTGCGGCAGGCGATCCTCGATGCCAATGCGGCGGGCGCCCCGCTTGGCTTCCCGGGCGCGACGCAGACCATCACCTTCAATCCCGGCGTCGGTACCATCAATCTCGCGTCGGCGCTGCCGCTGATCTACACCAACGTCGACATTGTCGGCACGCCGGGTGCCGCGATCGACGGCGGCGGTGCGGTGCGCGGCCTATTCATTTCCGGCCTCCCCGGCGGTTTGGCACCGCAGACGATCGCGGTCAGCATTTCCAACCTCACCATCCAGAACGTCACGGCGGCCGGCGGCCAAGGCGGCAACGGTGCCGGTGGCGGAATGGGCGCGGGCGGTGGCTTGTTCGTCAACCAGAACGCCAGCGTCACGATCACCAATGTGACGTTCGGCAACGCCAGCGCGGCCGGCGGAGCAGGTGGAAGCGGCTTTCAAGGCGGCGGCGGCGGGATGGGCGGCGCGGGCGGCAACAAGACCGGCCCCCTCGGCAGCAACGGGGGCGGCGGCGGCTTGTTCTTCGCCGGCGGAAACTCCGACGGCCCCACCGGGGTCGGGTCGTCCGCCGGCGGCGGTGGCGGTGGCGGCATCACCAGCGCCGGCGGCAATGGCGTGCAGGCGAACGGCGCCACCCAGGGCAACGGCGGCAATGGCGGTGCCGGCGTTAGCAACGGCATCGGCGGTGGTGGCGGCGGCGGCTCGAACGGCGCCAACGGTCTGGGCGGAGCGTCGGGCGGCAGTGGCGCGGACGCCGGTGGTGGCGCCAATGGCGGCGACGCCGGTTTTGGCGGTGGCGGCGGCGGCGCCGGCAACGTCAATGGCGGCGATGGCGGCTTCGGTGGTGGTGGCGGCGGCGGTGGCGGTAACGGTGGCTACGGCGGCGGCGGCGCCTCCGGCGGCGGCGATGGCGGCTTCGGCGGCGGCGGCGGGAGCGGCGGCGGCACTGGCGGAAGCGGCGGTTTCGGCGCCGGCAATGGCAGCAGTTCCAGCAGCGCCGGCGGCGGCGCCGGCATGGGCGGCGCCGTCTTCGTGGTGCAGGGCGGCTCGCTCACCATCAACGGCAATGGCTCGACCTCATGCGGCGCCGGAGCCGGTAATTGCGTGACCGGCGGCGCGGCGGGTGGCTTCTCCGCCGGCGCGGGCTCCGCCTTCGGCTCTGGCTTCTTCCTGCAGACCACCAACGTGATCTTCGGCAACGGCAACTACACCATCGCCGATGTCATCGCCGACCAGAACGGCTCGGGCGGCGCCGCCGCAGCGAACGGAGTCTCCGGCAACGGTGGCGTGGGCTCGATCACGAAGAACGGCACCGGCACGCTGATACTCGGCGCCGCCAACACTTATTCGGGCGGGACCACGGTCACGTCCGGCACGCTGCAGGCTGGCGTTGCCGGCGCCATTGGCAGCGGCGCCGTGACGCTCGGTGGCGGCACGTTCCAGGCCGGCGCGTCCATGGTGGTGAGCAACGCCTTCAAGCTCAACACCGCGGGCGGCTCGATCGACTCCAACGGCCACAGCCTGCAGCTTTCCGGCATCATCGCCGACGGCAATGGCGCCGGCGCGCTCACCAAGCTCGGCGCCGGCACGCTGACCCTGTCCGCTAACAATAGCTACACCGGCGCGACCAACATCAACGCCGGCACGCTGGCCCTGAGCGCGCTCGGCTCGATCGCCTCCTCCACCGGCGTCAACCTGAATGCGGCCGGCGCGAGCTTCTCGATCGCTGGCGTTACCCCCGGTTCTGCCACCATCGAGACGCTGGCCGGCGTCGCGGGCAGCACTGTCGTGCTCGGCGGCAAGGAGTTGATCCTGTCCGGCGCTTCGACCACCTATGCCGGCGTGATCGGCGGCAGCGGCGGCGTCAGGCTCAGCGGCGGGACACAGACACTGGCAGGAGACAACACCTACAACGGTGCAACCACGATCATCAGTGGTACGCTGCAGCTCGGCAATGGCGGCACGACCGGCGCGATCGCAGGCAACGTGACCAACGATGGCACCTTCGCGATCAACCGCTCCAACACCTACAGCTTCGGCGGTGTGATCTCCGGCAACGGGGCGTTCCAGCAGAATGGCATCGGCACGACGGTCCTGACCGCGACCCACACCTATGCCGGCGCGACCAGCGTGAACGCCGGCGTGTTGCAGGTGGACGGCTCGATCGCGGCGTCGAGCCTCACCACGGTGAACACAGGCGCGGTGCTGACGGGCACCGGCACGGTCGGCAAGTTGCAGGTGAACGCAGGCGGCGCGTTCATGCCCGGCAACGGCACGGCCAATTCGTCAATGACGGTGGCGGGCAATCTCGCATTCCAATCGGGCGCGCTGTATGTGGTCGCGGTCGATCCATCGGCCGCGTCGAACGCAAATGTCACGGCCGGCGGCACGGCATCGCTTGCCGGCAGCGTACTCGCAACACTTGCGAGCGGCAGCTACGTGACGCGCAGCTACACGATCCTGATCGCCGCGGGCGGGCTCGGCGGCACCACGTTCGATAGCGTTGACACGCTCAACCTGCCGGCAGGGTTCACGGCTGCGCTGGACTACACCGCAAATGCGGCCGTCCTGAATCTGACAGCGAATCTCGCGCGACCAGGGCTGAACCAGAACCAGCTTGCGACCGCCACGGCGATCGATACCTTCTTCAATAACGGCGGCGCGTTGCCGCCGGGATTCACGACCGTGTACGGGCTGACGGGCGATCAGCTCAAGAGCGCACTGACGCAATTGTCCGGCGAGAACGCGACCGGCGGCGCGCAGGCCGCATTCACTCAGATGGGACAGTTCCTGGGCTTGCTGCTCGATCCGTTCGTGGAAGGGCGTAACGGCGGCGATGGCTTCTCCGGCGCATTCGGCTATGCGCCGGAGAAGAAACCGAGCAGGGCCTCGCGCGAGGCCGAGAATGCGTTCGCAGCTTCTCTGAAGGCGCCCAGGCCGACCGTGATCGACGAGCGCTGGGGCGTATGGGCATCCGCCTTTGGCGGCAGCAACCGCACCAGTGGCGATGCGGTGGTCGGCAGCAACGACTTTTCGGCGCGCGTTTCCGGCTATGCCGCCGGCCTGGACTATCGCGGCTGGCGCAACACCGTGGTCGGCGTCGCGGTTGCCGGCGGCAACACCAACTGGAACGTGCTCGGCGGCGGCGGTGGCCAGGCGGAGATCGCGCAGATCGCGGGCTACGCTTCCACCCGCTGGAACAATTTTTATCTGTCCGGCGCACTGGCGGGCGCCTGGTACCGCACGACCACGGATCGGACGGTGACCGTCGCGGGCACCGATCACCTCGCCGCGGACTTCAACGCGAGCAACATCGCGTTCCGGGCCGAGTCCGGGTATCGCGTCGCGATGGTGAATTGGGGTCTGACACCCTACGCCGCGGTGCAGACTCAAAGCTACCGCACGCCTACTTATGCCGAGCACGCGACGACCGGCTCGGGCCAGTTCGCCCTCACCTACGCCGGCGCGACCACCAACGACACGCGGTCGGAGTTCGGCATCTGGGCCGACGCGCGGCACATGCTCGACGCCGGCACGCTGATCCTCCGCGGCCGCGCGGCCTGGGTGCACGACTACAATCCGAACCGCGCGCTCACGCCGACCTTCCAAACGCTGCCCGGCGCCGCGTTCGTCGTGAACGGCGCCGCCGCGCCGCGCGATGCTGCCCTGACCTCGGCTGCCGCCGAGCTTCGCTTGCGCAACAACGTCACGCTGATGGGCAAATTCGACGGCGAGTTCGCGCGCGGCTCGTCCACCTATGCAGGTACCGGCGCTGTTCGGTACGCTTGGTAGGGACCTCGGCAAGGACGGGGAGCGGATTACGGGGACGCGTTACATCGTGACAGCGGCCGTGGCCGCCAAAACCCGCCACGCCGCTAGGCGTGGTCAGAAGCCGCGGGTTGAGGCACGTGCGGAGCGACGGAGAGACCGGTGTGCGGTGTGGCCTGCGCCACCGTTAAAGGTCGCGAAGTAGGCAGGCAACTAAGCCAATTACAGCTACGAATATTAGATAGCACGCAATGCAAAAGATGACGTAGGGCCAGAAGAAGACCTTCCGCCTGCCGGGCAGCCCCTGGAGCACATTTCTGATTTCTAGGGAACGACAGCCAACTAAGGCTCCGTAACTCAGGCTTCCAACGAAGAGTCCCAGCGCAGCAAGAACAATAACCTTCCCGATGCCATCAAATGTCGATTCTTCATAATCCTTGAGAAACGCCAGGCACGAGACCAACGCCACACCGTGAGCAGTTAGCAGAAACCCAACTGCCTTCGATTGCGAGTCCCAATGGTCTCGCAGATAGGTTGCTTGCGCCTCTTGCTCCGCAGTAGCCATCTAATCCTCCCCGTTTTCACGCATTGTACGTGAAACGTCGACGGCTTGCCCAGCCTAGCTCGGGCTTCAGCATCCGATGATGGCCGCTAGTCCACCGACGCCGCGTAGCCCCTGATCGGACGGGCACGCGAGCCTGAGGGGGCTGCACTCGATTTGATCCCCTGCGGAGCAGCGGTGATCACGCGCTGAGACGAACCTTGAGTTCGTCGATGCTCGCCACGAAACACAGGTCATTGCCCCTGTTGCACTCAATCACCCAGTCACGGAGTGCGTTCGAGCGCGCGACATGCTCCGCCACGTCCCCGACAATGGCGAGCTTCTGGCTGTAGTTCACCGCCACCTGGGCAATCTCGCCCGCGAGGCCGGAGCGCAAATCAAAAAAAGCTGGCCCGAGCCGCACCACGGGAATTGCGATGAGCGTAGCGCCGATGCCGAGCCCCTCCCCGATGACATCAAGCGCGTCCTGGCGGCTGTCGATGGCGTCGCCTTGCTGGTCACAGATCAGGACGTGTTCGTCGCCGTATTCGAGGAGGGCGGGCATGGGTCATTGTCTCTTCATCGGCCGGATTCGGCCGCAGACTTGAATCGCTTTGTGTTGAATAGAAGGAGGGGCAATGTTGAAACCGCCTGTGCCCTTCATGACTCGTCGTCGGGGCTGGGGCGTTGCAGTCGGTCATGCCGGTCGACATTTGCCCCCCAACGAAAAAGGCCCCGGCTTTCACCGGGGCCTTTGCTGATGGCTAGATCAGCCTACTTTTTCGCGCGGGTCTTCTTCGCTTTTTTCGCCTTCGCAGCCTTCTTTGCCTTCTTCGCCATGAGTACCCTCCGGGTTGGTGTTGACGAATCGGATTCTACAAGCTGAAAAATGAATAAATTCACCACTGACCAGCCATCCACAGGTAGCTGCAAGGCCACGCGAGCCTGGAGGGGCTGCGGTTGATCTGATTCATGCACTCCCCTCAGTCTTCTTTTCGCTGCTCAGCCACGAGCAAATCGCCGACGCGATCGCTCCTCCGATCGCGAAGTAGATCGCGAGCCGCTTGAAGGGGTAGACGAAGCCTATGAGGACAGCGACCCATAGCCCCGTCACGGCAGCGCCAGCAAGAGCGGTTGCGCCCGCGCGCGCCAGACGACCGAGTCTTCCCACCAGGTAGTCATCGACCTGGGCGGTCACGAGCGCTGGCGCGAATCCGAACAGAGGCAACCACGGTAGCGCGAATAGTCCGAGAGGGATGAATCGAGGGTCAAGCGCCAGCCACAGAACAGTCCAACCCAACGGCGGCCCAAGCAGGCAGAAGATTGCGATCCGCCTCACGCTTGCTCTCCATTCTGACAGCAGGAGCACGCCGTGGGCGGAATTTGCCTCCCGGGATCAAGGGAGGAGAGAATGCGGCCCAACCGCCTGAGTCAGATTCGTATGCAGCAGCAACAGCGCGCTAAATTTTCGCGAGCTCGTCTGCGAGCTGATCCAAATGCTCGGCTTTGGCTTGCAGTTCGAAACGCCGCTCCCGGACAGGCGTGCGCTTCACCTCTTGGCGGCAGTGCTCCGCCTGGGTCCGATACTCTTCGATGAGACGATTGTTGGTCGCGTGCGTTCTAAGTGGTGTTCCAGCCATGGCGTCTTTTTTGTTGTGCGAGTGTGCCCCTGCCCTCCCTTTGCTTTTGACATGGGGCAGATTTTGGGCAGGGACATCGCCTACCGAAACAACCTGAATCCTTCGTTATACGGGGCTGTCCGTACCCGCATGACCCGTCATTGAATACAAAACAGGCTTGGCCAACGTTTAATCAGTCAGCCCCTTCGGCATCCCGTCCAAGCCTGCAGCGGCCTACGGTTGACCTGACATCAGGGCGGCACCCGCGCCGCTCTCAAGCGCCACTCTCAGGCGCTTTTGGCGATCGGGATGACGGACGCCGTCCGTCGTCCGTTCATCTCCGGCGGGGTCATCCGACCGGCTGGATCGGAGAGGCCCCCGTAGAAGCGCTCGGCGCTCAGCACCAGCAGGAGGCCGCCTTCATCAGCGTCGCCACAAGCGACCACGGTGTCCGCAAACGCCTCCTGCCGCATCATCATCGGAGGGAGCGGCGCCAGCCGGCTGACCAGCACTTCGACGATCTCGCCGAGGTCCTCGACCAGGAGACCGAAGCGGGTCTCGTTCGGCAGGGTCATGACGACGATCTGGCCGGATGGACGTTTGCCGGTCGTGGTGCCGCCGGGCTGCCCGGCAACCTTGCCAAGATCAAACACCGACAAGGCGGATCCACGGTACATGACACATCCGATCATGCCCGTGGGCATGCAGGGAAGCGGCACAATGTTCGAGCCATCGATGGTTTCGAGGATTTCGCGCGTGCGCACCGCCAGCCAGCGTCGACCGACCCTGAAGGTCGCGATGTCCTCCTTGGCGCCCGCCTGCGTCCGATCCGAACGGACCGATGGGGCCGCGCACGGCACCTCCGATTGCCTGGCGTCGGCGCCGCAAAGCCGCGTAAAGATCAGGGCGACCACATCGTTCTGGTAGGCGGCATTCGCGTCTTTGTACTCGCGGTATCCTGCCGAGGCGTTGGCGCCGACCGCATAATAGACGTCGCCAAGCGCGACGATCGCCGAGCGGCCGCAACCGCCGTCGAGCTGCAACAGCGACGCCTCGAGCGGGAGCCGGTCGCCCGGACGAAAGCGCTCGTCGGAGCAGGCAATCACCCGACCACCGGGCTCGACGAACACGCCGAACGCGCCGTTCTTGCTGTTGCCGGCGCTGTCGCGGGGCAAGGCATCCTTGAGCATCGCGGCAAATTGCGGCTCGGCATCGAAAACGATCGCGACTCCGCCGACGGCCTGTTGCTGGTTGGCCGAAAGGATCGCCGCGCCATAGATGTAAGTCGAACGGCCGTCGTAGAGTTGGCTCGGCGCGAATTCGGACACGACGTAGTCCTGGGCATCGCGGAGCGCGAGGACACGCGGAACCCACTCGCCCTCGAGAACAGAGCCCACCAGATCGTTCTTTTCCTTGTCGGAAATCGCGACGACCCTGCCCTTCCGATCGAACACGATGAGATTGGTGTAGACCGTGTAGAGATCGTTGATCGCGCGCAGCACGGATCCGATCGTCTTGCCGTCCTGATCGGAACGCTGCTGGCTCGACAGCAGTTCGGAAAACACCGACGCCAGCGCCCACCAACGGCAATCGTTGGCGCGCTCGTAGAGATTCCGGTCCATGATATCGATGGCCAGCGCAGCCTGCGATTGATTGTCGCGCAGCAACGACGTCACGACGGTCTGGTGCAGATCGCCAATCGAACCGCTGAAGACATCCTTGGTTCGGGCGCCGGTATCGCTGATCTCCTTCAACAGAACCCTGGAAAAATCCGGCGCGCCGGATTTCGACACGGCGGCTTGCGACATGCGCCCGTTCCAAAGCGATTGATTCAATTCGCGCAGAATGCATTCCGCCTTCGCAGGAATGTTGCGGACCGCATCGGAGAACAAATCCGACGAATGCGCGATGGCGCCAAGCATGTCGGCCTCGATGTCGGGACGTGCTTGCGTGTCGTTCTGGTCGAACGCGTGATGCACCGGCACCATCACGTGTCCATACCACGGGGGCCCGCCATATCCCTGGTAGGGCTTGGCCGCACGGCTGGTGGCGATGTATTCCATCGGGCCGAATTTGACGATCTGGTAGTCCGCATCCAGGACCGGGCTCAGCGTGACCCCAAGCGGCATATGGATCGGATCGGAGCTCGCGATGACGACGCCCGCGGCGTCCAGAACCGTCACGATGGCCCAGTCATCCTTGTTGACGAGCTTCGAGAAGATCAGATCCATTTCATTTTCGAATCGGAAGATCAGGCACAAGACGCCGAGCACCGATCCATCGTCGTTGCCGACGCGGAAGGCATAGATCAGCGATTTCTTCCGCGCTGAAACGAGATCGGTCTCGCCGAAGCGTTCCACGTAGCCTGCGCTGGTGCCGATCGCCTCTCGGACGATCGGATCGAGGCTGACGGCGATCGACTCGGTATCGTCAAGCCGCGCCACGACGCAGCCGGCCGGATCGAGCAGAACGACGTCCGAGTAAACCGAATATTTGCGGACGTATTCGCCGAACCTGGTCCGCAAGGCTCGCAATGCGTCGTCCTGATCAGGAGCCCCACGATTGCGCAAGAAGGCGCGGATATCCTCGTCACACGCAAGGAATCCGATGTCTGCAGTCCGCTCAAACAGGTTTCTGACGAGAATATTGATCGCGACCTGGGCTTTGGATCGCGCGTCCTGCAGGCACTTGTTGAGCCCTTCCATTCCGAGCTGGTTGAGCAGATCGGATGCGAGGTCGCTGAAGGCGTGGCGCGTATTGCTGATGTCGATTCCGCCGCCTGCCAACTGCCCAAGCAGACTCAAGTTGTCCCAAACCGACTGCAACTGTTGCAGGACGCCGCCGTATTCCTGCGCCATCGCCATATGCGGGACGATCGGCTTCAACCCGGCATCCAGATCGATTCCCTTGAAGCTGTTTGCCATGGAAAAGCGGGCGAGGCGGGGACGGGTCGGGCCAATTGCTCGAATTATCGTAAGTTGTTCTTAAAGGGCTATGCTTACCAAACGGTTGTTGCCGCGCGCCGCGCCAGGGGAACGGCTGCTCTATTTTTAGGCAGTCCGGCACCGACGATCACACCCGGTGTATCCACGCGCGATGGTCAGCGCGCGCTCCCATTCGCTCCCGGCATGAACCAGGCCTCTGCTGCAAACGACCAACCCAAATGGGCAGGGCGCAGCGTTTCAGAGACGGAGTCTATGATTGATGCTTCGGCTGGGGGTGAGGACGTGAAGCAACGCGAATGGTCCGAGCCGGCGCATGCACCTTCGCAAGGTGTTCAATCCTCGCGCGCGTCGGAATCATCGCGGCCGTGGGGCCGCAGAGATTTCGTGACGCACTTCATATTTTTGATGGTTGTTTTTGGCCTTATCGGATTGTTCTTCTCGTCGTGGTTCCCCAGTGCTCTCGGCCTATTTTTGTTCCTTACCGACGACGACTTTATCGAGTGGGTGCTTCAGAAGATCGGGATACGGCTCGTTCCCGACACGCTCGGTCCTGAGTTCATCAAGGCCTTCGTATTCCTGTTTGGATTTTCGACGCTGCTCGCGTCTTGGAAAGACTCCGCGCCCCCGTGGCTGCTATCTTGGTTTCCTCCGAGCGCGTCCTGGTACATCATTGGTGGCGGCGCGCTCTTTTGTGCCGTGCTCAAGATCATCTCGGTGGCGGTCGTCAGAAAACTGCTGCCGCGGCTCGGGATTGAGATCGCTCCTGGCCGGCAGAATCTGACGATACTTGCCGTGCTGGGCGCGCTGCTTGGGCTGGCAATGCTGGTTCTCCATTGGGCGCACCAGCAAACTCAATGGATGTAGCGCTTCGCGGCAATGGAGGAGTTGCGGTTGATGCTCACCGACGCCCTCACGAACGCAACGGTCAAGGCCACCATCGAAGCGCTGCAGAAGGGCGACCGAAAAGCCTGGTCGGCGCTCTTCGAGCCCGATGCGAAGCTCTACGACGACGGTAACGCGCGTTCGCTGCAAAAATTCACCGACGACGCGCTGGGCCATGAACGCTTCACCTCGATCGAGCGTGTCGAAAATCACGGGCTCGATATCGTCGGCGCATTCCATTCGGACAGGTGGGGCGACTTCCGAACCTATTTCAGATTCCAACTCTCGCCGGCAGGCAAGATCGAACGTCTCGACATCGGGCAGGCCAAATAGCGCCAGCGGCGCGCGAACTCGCCAATCGAGATAATCGGCCCGCGATGCCGAACGTTACTCGGCCGTGGCGGCGAGGACGCCGGCCATCACCATGGCGGTGATGACGGTCAGCCAGATGAGTTCAACGGGAATGACGGAAATCATTGTGGGCTCACGCGCAGGTATCAGATCACCAGAGCGCGAACGCGCTCCCGTGACCTTTAGTGTCGCGAGCCCCGGTTTGGTTCATTGCCTGACCGCTGCCGGTCACCGGTAAAGCGGTAGCCTATGCGAGCGCCACCAGCACGACCGCGCTGGCCATCGTCATCACCAGCAAGGGAACCGCCCACATCAGGAACAGATAGAGCTGCTCCTGGACGTAGCGCCCGAGCAGTCGCTCGACCACGCTGAAGCGGAACAGCAGGACGTTGACCATAAGGCTGATCCCGAGCGTGACGTAGTTCAAAATGAACAGCCGGTTCACTGGATTGTCGCCGGAGCTGAGCACTTGGTACATCGAGTTGACGGTGAAGTTGAGAGCAATCACGGCGAACAGACCGCCGACGATGAGGTTGACGAACTCGAACGTCTCGATCTGGAATTTTCCATCTTCCGTCCGGTTCAGCCAGATTCCAAGCAATGGAATCAGGAGCGATGCAAACAACGGAACGAAGATCGCGGCGGCCACCGCCCCCGATTGACGGGTGACCTCCAGCGACGCCTGCACCCGTGCGTGCGAATCGCCGTGCCAGCCGATGAGCGGATCGTTGCGCAGTGTTACCGGTCCCAGATCCCAGCCATCCAAAGTGGCAGTCGAAGCCGCGCGGCTAAAGTCGAGATCGTCCTGATCGAACTCCAGCATCACCACGTCGGATGTCCGGTCGCGGATCGCGACCTCGAGCCGAAGCTTCTGCCGGTCGAACGGGAAGCGCTCCACATCGAACGCCGTGGTGAACTCTGCGCTGGTGCGCTTGATCAGGTCGACCCGGCCGTCGGGATAGATGCGCAACCCGTCCGCCGCGTAGGTCGCCCGGCCCCGCCGATTCACCAACTCGACGTTCGGCACCCAAAGCTTGGCCAGTTGCGCGTGCACTTCCGCGCCGCGATAGACCCTGGGCGGGTCCGTCGCTTCCACGGCGGGCCGCTGCAACCGCGGGTCCTCCCAGCGCAGTCGCACGTCGACGGTCGCCTTGAACGTTCCGGCATTCTCATTGAACGCCGAGACCTCAACGAAGGCGACCGCCGCTTTCACCCGGATCGGCAAGCCCTTGCCCGTAGGCAGGCTATTCTCCTGGGCGGCCGCCTGATGTGCCGGAAGACCCAGCGTCCAGACCAGGAGCGCGAAGACCAGACGTCTGAAAATCACACGTCTCATGGCGCGCGCTCCCCGCGCTGCGTCTCTATTCGCTCCAGGTTCTCCCCCAGCCGCTGGATTTCAGGACAGAACTTGTCGGTCTCTTCCAGCATCGTGGTCCGCTCCCCGGCAGCCATGGCGGCGACGCGTCGGTCGAGGACATCAAGCGGACGAAGCAGGAAGCCGCGCAGCACGACGATCACGACGCCGGACAGGATCACAATGGCAAAGATGCCGAGACAGATCTGCCAGACCAGGGAGCGCCCGGCGGCCGCGCGCGAGCCGCTGAAGTCGCGTGCGACCGCAATCACGCCCATGGATTCGCCGGCGCCATCGCGCAGCGCCACCAGCAGCACACCGTAGGGCAGGCCTTGCGAGTCGCGGGTATAGCGGACAGGCTCGTTGACGGTCGCGATATCCGCGTCACCGACAAGCTCCTTCATCACGGCGCCATTGGTGGTGTGGAAGCGAATGAACCGGCCAAGGCGATTCTGCTCGCTCAGCACCGCGGGATTGAGGCCCTGTGCGAATTCGCGCAGCGGCTTCTCCTCGATGAAAACCGTGAAGTCGAGCCCATAGGCCGCTTTCAATCCGTCGATCAGGCGACCGAAATCAAGCCCGAACTCGACGCTGCCGACGTGGGCGCCCTTGGCATCCTGCACCGGCGTCACGCCAACGATCACCGGCCCGCCGCGCGCAATGGCAACACCCTTGCGCGCCGCCTTCTCGCGATTGACCGCCACCACGATGGGCCGGAATCGGGTGAGATCGTCGCCGAACGCCGAGGGGTCGTGCAGCCGAAGCAGCGATTGTGCAGGCGGCACGTGGAACTGGATCTGGTCGATCCCACGCCGGGCTTTCTGCACCGTGAACATCTCAGCATACTCGGCAAGCAGGCGCTCGCGGTCCTTGGCGGCAACGGCTTGCTTCGTCACTGGCAGCGACGCAACAATGTCGGCCCGCGCCAAAGCCTCATCCGCAGCATTGCGCAGCGCGGTATCCAGGATCGACTGCATGAGCTGGAATTGGCTCCTCTCGACCGAAGCCGTGAGGCCGCTGAACAAACGATCCGAAATGAAAGTCACGCCTGCAACAACGATAACCACCGCGGTAATCAGCGCCGCGGGTGCGCTCCGGCGAAATGTCATAATTCCCCCCGTCGTCAATCATGACCAACGCAATTGATCATGATGATTGTTGTGGCAGAGCCCCAACAGCGAATCAACTCGATGCACCACGCGCTTTCGAAGCGAGGCTCACGTGGGGACATGGGAATGGCGGGGTCGCACGGCGTCGCCGCGCACGATCAAATCATTGTCGGGCAAGGGACCGGGGCGCGGGCCAGAAAGGGACCGCAGCCGATTGAACCCGAGGCGCGAAACGCCCCCCCTTTGCCGGGATTGCCTCCCCGGCCGATCGAATCTAAAAGGCCTGCATGGCAAAAGCAAAAGAACGCGTCACTTTCAGCTTGAACCGCGTGGCCCCGGAGGACTGGCAGATTATTGCCAGAAGTCCCGGGGTCGAGGACCGCTTCATCCGGGGCTTGAAAAGCAAGGAAGAATGCGACGAGTGGCTTTCCGGCAGCCGGAAGATTGACTGGCTGCGCTCGCAGGGCCTGGCCAAGTAGCCGGACCAAGCAGCCGCCCCCGGCTTCGCACGGGGTGTCGGTGGCGTGATCCGGCGGGTCGCTCGGTGCCGTGCCGGCCTCTCGGCCGATCGCTTCGACGCCGCCGCCCATTGTCCTTCCGGTGACCCGAGTCCTTCCGGTGACCCGACGCCCTCAAGCCGACGGTGACGCAGGCGGGCATCGGCGTGGCGAGGCCGCGATCAAGGCATCTCGGACTAGGCTTTGGCCTTGCGCTTCTTCCGGGTCTTGCGCGGCGCCTTGACGATCAGGAAATCGTCGCGCTTCTTGCCGGCCTTGATCTCGGCCGTGAGCCATCGCGGCTGCGCGCCACGTCCCGCCCACGTCTCTCCCGTTTTCGGGTGGCGATATTTGGCGGCGACCTTGCCGGACTTCTTGCGACCGTAAATCGCGATACGGCCTACTTCTTTGTAGTCCTCGCCGAGCGCCCGCAACTCCTTCTTCAAGGCATCGGCCCGCCGGCTAAGGATGGATCCGATCTCGTCGCGCATCTTCACGAGCGCACCGATGGAAAGCGAAGCAAGCCTTGATTGGCGGGCCATGACAAACTCCCGGATGAGGTAGCCACCTTGGAACTGCCCACAACCTGAAGGCAAGCACGCGCAAGTGGCAGGCCGGGATTAGATACACCGCCGGAAGACGCGCTAGGGGCTTCCGCGAAGCGCCTAGCCGTATTTGCTGTACAGCAAAACTACGACAATCACCGCAAGGATAAGGCTAAGGCCTTTCCAGAACAGCAATGGATTGCGCTCGATCAACGGCGCTGGCGATGCCTCGAGGTGGTCTTTGCTGGGATGCCGCAGCTCATAGACATATTCGGACAATTCGTCATAGCGCTTGTACGGATCCGGGTGCGTCGCCTTCTTGAGCACACTGTCGATCCATGCCGGAATTTCGCGGTTGTCATCCAACGCCGAGCCGTACCGCAACTTGCGCTGCTGCGACTTCGTTCTTGTCTGGGCTACCTGTGCGCCGTAGGGAAGCCGCCCGGTCAGCATCTGATAAGTGATGACGCCGAGCGAAAAGATATCCGACCGCGACGTTCCGTTTTCGCCGAGGAAATACTCCGGCGCCGTGTACTGAGCCGTTCCCAGGATCTCATGACGGTCGGCGGAAGGCGCTGCCTCGATCACGCCTTTGACCCGCGTCGAACCGAAATCGATGATCTTCACCGTTCCGGTCTTGTCGATCATGATGTTGGCCGGCCGCAGATCCTGGTGCAGCATCTCCATCCGGTGGAAAGCCTGGAGACCCCTGGAAATCTGCTCCACGATCCCGCGCACGGTCGCGAGGTCGCTCTTAGGATTGTCGGCCATCCACTGGGTCAGCGTTTGCCCGTCGATGTACTCCATGACGACGTAGAGATAGTTGCGCTTCCTCGACTGGAGGCAGGGCTTGAGCACATGCGCGCTGTTCATCCGCCGCGCAACCCACTCCTCCATGAGGAAGCGCTTGAGATACTCGGGATCGTCGCGCAGGTCGATCGAGGGAACCTTCAGGGCCACCAGGGTGTCGTCCGCCGTATCGACAGCCAGATAAATGTGGCTGCGGCTGCTGCCATGCAGCTCCCTGACGATGCGGTACCCGTCGAAAAGCATCCGCGCTTCCAACAAAGGCGGCAGCGGCAGGCTCGATGCCTGACCGAACAGGTCGCTCGTCTCGCCGGTGGGCACCTGGTCCACCCTGACGATCTGAACGGTCAGGTTGTCCGGACTGTTTCCCTGGAAGGCCTGATCGACGATCGCCCTGGCGGCCTTGTCCAGATCGTCGGCATTGTCGCCGATGGTCTTGATAATCGAGCGGGCGCCGACGTGCTCGTAAACCCCATCGGTCGCCAGGACGAAGATGTCTCCGCGCTCGACCTTGAGCATCTGGTAGTCGATTTCGATTTGGGGATTCACCCCCATGGCACGGCTGAGATAGCTCTGCTCCGACGAGACGACGACCCGATGATCTTCGGTCAACAGCTCGAGCGCATTGCCGTTCACGCGGTAGATGCGCGAGTCACCGACATGAAAGATGTGCGCCGCGGCCGCCTTGATGACCATTGCGCTCATCGTGCAGACGTACCCCTTATCCTTGTCATAGGGGTTCTGGCTGCGCCGGGTCTGCGCATGAAGCCAGGAATTGGTGGCCGCGATCACGCGATAGGCCGACGTCTTCACCGACCAGGATTCCGGCGTGCAATAGTAGTCGGTCAGGAAGCCTTTGACGGTCGATTCGCTGGCGACGCGGCTGTGGTTGCTGCTGCTGATCCCGTCCGCGAGGACGATCGCGACGCCCTTCAGGCCGAGCTGCGGCTCGTCCGGGAACAGGGCGCCGTGGAAATCCTGATTGGTCTCCTTGCGGCCCTTGTCGGAATGCTGCCCGACCGAAATTTTGAGTTCACCAGCCATTCAGGCGCCGAAAATGGCAACCTCCGCCCCCTTGTTACGGGGGCGGAGGTCGCATTGTTTGAGATCAGTCGACGACGACGCGCTTCGGCGCCGTCTTGATGTGGGTGGCGTAGAGGGTCAGCCCGGTGAAGGCGAGACCGCCGACCAGATTGCCGACGACGGTCGGGATTTCGTTCCAGAAGATGTAATCAAACCACGTGAACTTGCCGCCGAGCAGCAGGCCTGACGGAAACAGGAACATGTTCACGATCGAATGCTCGAAGGTCATGAAGAAGAACAGCATGATCGGCATCCACATCGCGATCACCTTGCCGCTGACCGTCGTGGAGATCATGGCGCCGACCACGCCGGCCGAGACCATCCAGTTGCAGAGCATGCCGCGGACGAACAGCGTCAGCATGCCAGCGGCGCCGTGCGAGGCGTAGCCTACGGTGCGGCCTTCGCCGATGACGCCGAGCATCTGCCCGACCTTGTCGGGCGGCGACGAGAAGCCAAACGTCGTGACGATCGCCGCCATCACGGCCACGGTGAAGGCGCCCGCGAAATTTCCGACAAAGACGAGGCCCCAGTTGCGCAGCACGCCGCTAAACGTCACGCCCGGCCGCTTGTCGATCAGGGCGAGCGGGCACAGGACGAAAACACCGGTGAGCAGGTCGAAGCCGAACAGATAGAGAATGCAGAAGCCGACGGGGAACAGGATCGCGCCGATGAGCGGCACCCCGGTCTGCACAATTATCGTGATCGCGAACCAGGCCGCCAGCGCCAGGATGGCGCCGGCCATGTAGGCCCGGATGACCGTGTCGCGCGTCGACATGAAGATCTTGGATTCGCCAGCGTCGACCATTTTGGTGACGAATTCCGAGGGAACGAGATAGGCCATTTCCAGTCCTTTATCTAAGCGTGGAGATTGACTTGCGGGAAGATTGAGAGCTTGGCGCGCTACGGTGCCGCTGCGACGCCCATGTCGAGATAGACGCGGCCGTTTTCGATTTTGACCGGGAAGCTTCGCGCGCAGCCCTTGTCTGCGCCCGTCGCTTCGCCGTCTTCGAGATTGATGATCCAGTTGTGCAGGGGGCACGCGACCTTGCGGCCGTGCACGATCCCGTCGCTCAGCGGACCGCCCTTGTGCGGGCATCGGTTCTCCAGAGCGAACACCTCGTCGCTCGCGGTGCGGAACACCGCGATCTCACGGCGTGGCGTCTTCACGGTGCGCGCGCCCCGCTGGGGGATTGCGTGAAGGGGACCGATATCGAACCAGAAGTCTTTCGAGTGCTGCATGGCGTCGCTCATTCCGCGGGTACCAGGGGCTTGACCGTGTTCAGCACGGCAAGCGGCATGAATTCGTGCAGTTCCTGACCGGCGGCGCGCTCCGCCCACGGGTCCTTGCGCACCGCGTGCTGCGATTTCTTGAACCGTTCGAGCAGCGCGCGGCGGCCTTCGTGATCGTCCATGATCGCCGCGCGAATTTTTTCGAGACCGGTTTTCTCGGCCCACTTCCAGATGCGCTCCAGATAGGCGGCCTGCTCCCGATAGAGCTGCAGGACGGCGGCCACATATTCGATGGCCTCCTCCTCGGTCGCGACGTGACCGAGCAGGTCGGTGGCGCGGACATGCAGGCCGGCGGCGCCCGCGATGTGGATGTCGTAGCCGGACTCGACGCAGATGACGCCGATGTCCTTCACCGTCGCTTCGGCGCAATTGCGTGGACAGCCGGACACGGCAAGCTTCACCTTTGCCGGCGTCCATGATCCGCACAGGAAGTGCTCGAGCTTGACCCCGAGACCGGTCGAATCCTGGGTGCCGAACCTGCACCATTCGCTGCCGACGCAAGTCTTTACGGTGCGCAGACCCTTGGCATAGGCCTGCCCCGACACCATTCCCGCGGCGCTGAGCTGCGCCCACACCGCCGGCAAATCTTCTTTCTTGATGCCGAGCAGATCGATGCGCTGTCCGCCGGTCACCTTCACGGTCTTGACGTGGAACCGCTCCGCGACATCGGCGATCGCACGCAGCTCGTCGGGCGTCGTCAGGCCGCCCCACATGCGCGGGACGACCGAGAAGGTGCCGTCCTTCTGGATGTTGGCGTGGGCCCGTTCGTTGATGAAACGCGACTGCGGATCGTCGCGGTAGTCGCCCGGCCAGGCGCACAACAGGTAGTAGTTGAGCGCCGGGCGGCATGACGGGCAACCGCACGAAGTCTTCCAGCCCAGCTCCTGCATGACGGCCGGAACGGACTTCAGCTCCTTCGACAGGATGAAGCCGCGCACCTCCTCATGGGTGAGGTCGGTGCACTTGCACATCGGCTTGCGGCCGGAGGCGGAATAGGCGTCACCCAACGTGAACTTGAGAAGCGCTTCGACCTTGGACGTGCATTGACCGCAGGACGACGACGCCTTGGTTTGCGAGCGAACGTCGTCGATGGTGGTCAGGCCCTTCGCGGTGATCGCCTTCGTGATCGTGCCTTTGCAGACGCCATTGCAGCCGCAAATCTCCACGTCGTCCGACAGCGCCGCGACGGCCGCCGCCGGATCCATGGGTGCACCGCCGCCCTGGTAGGCTTGCCCGAAGATCAACATGTCGCGCATCGACGCGATGTCGGTGCTCTTCTTCAGCAGGTCGAAGTACCACGGGCCGTCGCCGGTATCGCCGTAGAGCACCGCGCCGATGATGCGGTTGTCACGCAGCACGACACGCTTGTAAACGCCGCGCGACGGGTCGCGCAGCACGATCTCGTCCTCGCCTTCCGCGAAGTCGCCGGCCGAAAACAGGTCGACGCCGGTGACCTTGAGCTTGGTCGAGGTGGAGGATCCGGCATAGCCGCTGGCTTGCTCACCGGCGAGTTTGGCGCCGAGCGTCTTGGCCATATCGTACAAAGGCGCGACCAGGCCGTAGCACTGACCGCGGTGTTCGACGCATTCACCGACGGCGTAGATGTGCTCGTCGTTGGTCATGAGGAAATCGTCGACCACGAGGCCGCGCTTGACCTCGAGACCCGCGTCCTTCGCCAGCGCCGTGTTGGGGCGGATACCGACCGCCATGACCACGAGATCGGCCGGCAGGGTCCGTCCGTCCTGGAGGCGCACCGCCGTCACCTTGCTGTCGCCAAGAATGGCGTTGGTGTTGGCGCCGGTCAGCACCTCGATGCCGCGCTTTTCGATCGCCTTTTGCAACAGGTACGCGGCATTGGGGTCGAGCTGGCGCTCCATCAGCGTCGGCATCAGATGAATGACGGTCGTCTTCATCCCGTTGAGCGCGAGCCCCGCGGCCGCTTCGAGGCCGAGCAGACCGCCGCCGATGACCACCGCATTGCCGCCGCCCTTGGCGGCCGTCAGCATGGCATTGACGTCGTCGAGGTCGCGGAACGTGACGACGCCGGGAAGCTCGGCGCCGGGGATGGGAAGCAGGATCGGCCTGGAGCCGGTCGCAATGATCAGTTCGTCGTATGGCTCGACCATGCCGGACTGCGTGCGCACATTTCGTGCAGCGCGATCGATGGCGACGACGGTTTCGCCTCGACGCAGGTCGATGTTGTGCTGCGCATACCAGGCGTCGTCGTGAATGATGATGTCGTCGAACTGCTTGTCGCCGGCGAGCACCGGCGACAGCATGATCCGGTCGTAGTTGACGCGGGGTTCGGCGCCGAAGACGGTGATCTCATAGAGATCTGGCGCGCGGGCGAAGAGTTCGTCCAGCACACGGCCGGCGGCCATGCCGTTGCCGAGGACGACCAGTTTCTTTCTGGGCGATGCTGATACTTGGCTCATGCGTCTTCCTGCTTTCCAACCGCGCGCCGATCGGAAACAGGAATCCGCAAGCCCATTCAGGCAGGGAATTGCGACGAGCTACCAAGCCCCCTCAAGTAGAAGGGCACTTCGCGCACTGTTCCTGAGAACTTCGGCCAACAGCGGCTTCAGTAACCGGCGAACGGTAGTCGTCATTGACTGACCTACTGATAGCAATTGATGTGCCAAGCGGATTTCAGGGGCAATGGGCTGAAATTGCTGGAAATTTTGTAATTCCAATTGCCGCTAATAGCGGCACGCCGAGTTCCGTGCCCATATTGTGGGCACTCGATGCGCGTTCGGCGGGCGCGGCCAGCGACGGCGCAAAAGCGGTTAATTCGCCTATTCCGGCTTGATGCCGGCCGCCCGCACGACTTCGGGCCAGCGCTTGAGCTCGCTCTTGATGAACGTGTCGAACTCAGCCGGGGTGCCGCCGACGATATCGGCAGCCTGTGCTTCAGTGATCGCCGTGCGTACCGACGGCACCTGCAGCACCTGCGTGAAGACGCCATTGATCCGCGCGACCAGCGCCGGGTCCATGCCCGCCGGCCCGACGATGCCGTGCCAGACGGTGACGTCGAATCCGGGGATGGTCTGCGCCACCGGCGGCGCTTCCGGCAGTTGCCGCATCGGCCGCGTCGCCGCGCCGGCGAGCGCGCGGATCTTGCCTTCCTTGATCTGGCCGAGCGACGTCGACACCGTGATGATCGCGGTATCAGCGTCGTTGCGCAGCAGCGAGGTGAGCATCTCGGCGCCGGAGCGGTAGATGACGTTGACCACGTCGATCCCGGCCTGGCTGTTGAGATAGGCCATGAACAGGTGCGTCCAGTTGCCCACCCCGGCCGACGCATAGTTGAACTTGCCCGGCTGTTGCTTCGCCGCCGCGACATACTCCGCGAGCGTCTTGTAGGGCAGCGTCGGACGGATCAGCACGACCGCCGGCAGGCTGGCGACGTGCATGATCGGCGTGAAGGCGGTGTGCGGATCGTAAGGCAGCTTGCCGAGCATGTGCGACACGGCGTTGGGCCCGACCTCGGCGAGAAAAAGCGTGTAGCCATCCGGCTTCTCGCGCGCCACCGCGGCGGCAGCGACGGTGCCGCCGGCGCCGACCCGGTTCTCCACGATCAGCGGATGCCCGTTGGCGAATTGCTGGAAGGCGCTCGACAGGTTGCGCGACAGCGTATCGGCCGCGCCGCCCGCGCCGACCGGAACCAGCAGCCGCACCGGACGGTCGGGCCACTGCGCCGCCGGCTGCGCAAATGCAGGAATGACGGCGAGCACGACAACCGCAAAGACACTGGCAAACCCGACGCCTTGGCGGCGCGCACGGGAAAATCGCATGACCGTCCCTCCCCGTTACCAAGTCTTCTTTGACTCTTTGGTAGCGGACGGCGGCGATCGGTACAACCGGCGCTACCGCCCCATGGCGTCCTTCGCCTTGTCGAGGATGGCAGGCGAGAACGCCGCGAACTGCTTGAGCAACGCCATCACCTCTTCCGGCTGCACCGGATCGATGTCGAGGCCGGCCTTGTTTGCCTCCGCCATGAACTGAGGATCCTTCATGGTGGCGAACAACGCGGTGCGCAGCGCCGTCAGCCGGTCGGCCGGAATGCCGGGCGGACCGGCCAGCGCACGGCCGAGCAGAAGCTGCCCGAAGTGGAATTGCAGAATCTGGCGATCCTCGTCGGTCTTGGCGTAGTCGAACACGCTGGGGATATTGCCGAACGCGTTCGAGAGCTTGCTGCCCATCTGGATGAACAGCTTCATGCGCCCATCCTTCACCTCGGCGCCGTACTGCGCATTGACCGACGACCCGAACATGCCGCAGGTGCCGTTCACTTCGCCGCGCTGCATGGCGAGGTTGATGTCGCGCGTGCCGGCGTAGCCCTGGATGATCTTGAGGTTGGCCTTGAGCGTATTCTTCAGCACCATCGGGTGCTGATAGGTGATCGCTGCCGGCGCGCCGCCGCCGATGATCGTCTCCTTGGTCAGCATCTCGTCGAAGGTCATGGCGCCGCCCGCGTGCTGCCAGACGCCGCAATAGGCGACGTCCTGCGACATCGAACCGACCCAGCTGAATTTCGTCGGATCGAACAGCGCCGACTTGTTGCGGATCAACGGCTCCATCGCCGCCGACGATGCGAACATCGCCAGCGCCAGCCCGTCCGGCGCGTATTTGGCGTAGATGTTGTTGGCGGCCGTCAGCGAGCCCGCACCCGGCATGTTGGACGCCACGACGTTGGGCTGACCCGGGATGAAGCGGCCGTAATGGCGCGCCAGTACCCGCACATAGGTGTCGTAACCGCCGCCGGGCGGAAAGCCCGCGATCAGCGTCAGGGTCTTGCCCTTGTAGAAGTCGGCGGCGGTTTCAGCCTGAGCCATCGCCGGCGACGACGCGACGGCGATCAACGCCGCCAGGGTGATCGCTGCTGTTGGACCGATAGGCCGCATTATCTACTCCCTGATCATCGGATTCGGGATGAATCAAGAAGCCGCGGCGACAAAGGTCAACCGCCTCACTGTCGCACCAGGAGCAGCGGATCGACGCTGAGCGGCACGCGTTCCCAGACGGTGGGGTCGCTCTCGGAGAACCGCCACGCGTTGCCGCGGCCGCTCAGGACGAGCTGATCACCATCGAGCCGCCAGGTCGTGGGATTGAAGGCGGCAATTGCCTTGTCACAGCCGGGCTTCACGATCACGCGAAAGGCATCGCCGTTGGCGGTGTCGGACAAGGTCAGGCGGCAGAGCGGCTTGTCGATCTCACGCAGCAGATTCCAGTCGCCGACGATCTGCTCCGCGGTGCGGACATCGACCTTCAGCGCCGCCTGGGTTTGCAGGAACAACAGCCCGTCCGCGCCGCGCTCGGATTCGAACATGCCGTTCTCGACTTCAGTGAACTCCATCAACGCCGCGCCCTTGGCGTCGAGCAGCCGCAGCACATCCTTGGGACCGAAGGTCCAGGCCACGACATCGCCGAGGATGGGGAACGCACCCGTACAAACCGGCTCGAAATCGACCTTGTAGCCGCCGGGCGCGGGATCGACCGTGAACGCCAGCGGACAGCGGCGGTCGCGGTCGGTATTGGAAATTTCCCAGCCGCCGACCATCGCCTGCGCGGCCTCGTTGACAGCGCCTTCGGCGCGCGCCGCGCCGGGCAGCAACGTCAGGATCACAGCCGCGAGCAACGCAACAATGCGCACCATGAACTCACCAAACGCTTGCGTCCCCGGCCGTTGCCCAAACTAGCACGGCGGAGCACGGCCCGTCATGCCGTCCGGCATCATGAAGAACGAACTGGTCACGAAGAACGAACCGGCGGCCACGGCGTCTCCGGGACCGGCGTGAGCGGCCCCTTGCCCGCCGCCCACGCGTTGAGGTTGTCGACCACGAGCTGGTCCATCTGCGTGCGGGTGTAGACCGAGCCGGAACCGAGATGCGGGAACAACACGACGTTCTCCATCGCGATCAGCTCCGGCGGCACCTCGGGCTCGCGCACGAACACGTCGAGGCCGGCCGACATGATGGTCTTGTCCCTGAGCGCCTGGATCAGCGCCGGCTCGTCGACCACGGAGCCGCGCGCCATGTTGATGAAGATGCCGCTCGGCCCGAGCGCCTTGAGCACCTCGGCATTGATAAGATTCTTGGTCGCCGCCCCGCCCGGCGTCATCGCGACCAGGATGTCCACGTCGCGCGCCATCTCGACGAGGTTCGGATAGTGGCGGTAGGCGACATCAGCCGCCGGCCGCCGTGAGTGATAGACCACCGGCACCTTCATCGCGTCCAGCCGCCGCGCGATCGCCTGACCGATGGCGCCCATGCCGACCATGCCGACGGTGCGGTCGCGCAGCGTCGCCTTGGTGAGCGGATAGGCGCGCTCGACCCATTTGCCGGCGCGCAGGTAGCGTTCCGCCTGGGGAAATTCGCGCACCGTGCACAGGATCAGCCCGAGCGCCGTGTCGGCGACCTCCTCGTTGAGCACCTTCGGCGTATTCGTAACGGTGATGCCGTGCTCGGCCGCCCATTTGACGTCGACGTGGTCGTAACCGACCGCGAAGGTGGAGACGATCTCGAGCTTCGGCAGCTTCGACATCAGCTCCGCGCCGATCTTGTCGGACGACACGCTCACCGCCATGGCGCGGATGCGCGGGCCCACCTCCTTGAGCAGTGCGTCGCGGTCCTTGGCATCGACCAGCCGGTGTACCGTGAACGGCGCGAGCCCATTGACGATAGTCGGCTTGGGCGGCCCCGACAGCAGGACCTCGATCTTTCCGTCAGCCATAGCTGCGCTACTCCGGGATTGACTATGTTGCTCAACAAACAAGCGCTACACCAGCGCCGTCACCGGCTGCTCGACAAATCCCCTGAAGGCGGCCAGAAGCTCGGCCCCCAGCGCGCCGTCGACGACGCGGTGATCGCAGGACAGCGTCACCGTCATCATGCTGGCGAAGCCGACCGAGCCATCTTCCTTCTCGACCGCCTGCCGTCGCGATGCGCCGACCGCGAGGATGGTCGCGTGCGGCGGATTGATGATCGCGGAGAATTCGCGGACGCCGTACATGCCGAGGTTCGAGATCGCCGACGATCCGCCCTGGTATTCGTTCGGCTTGAGCTTGCGCGCGCGAGCCCGCTCGGCGAGTTCGCGCATCTCGGCGGAAATGGCGCTGAGCGACTTAAGCTCGGCCTGCCGGATCACCGGCGTGATCAGCCCGCCCTCGATCGCGACCGCGATGCCGATATCGGAATGTGTAAAGCGCAGGATGCGATCCTCCGCCCATACCGCGTTGGCCGCCGGCACGCGCTGTAGCGCCGCCGCCCACATCTTGATGACGAGATCGTTGACCGAGAGCTTGTAGGCGGGTGCCTTGTCGGCACCCTTGGGCGCGGCGGCGTTGACGTCCTCGCGCAGCGCGAGCAAGCGGCCGATCTCGACGTCGGCGGTGAGATAGAAGTGCGGGATGGTCTGCTTCGCCTGCACCAGCCGCGTGGCGATGGTCTTGCGCATGCCGTCGAGCGGCACTTCCTCGAACGGAACGTCGCGGTAGAGCGCAATCACTTCCGATGCCGAGGGGCCGCGCGCCACGGCGGCGGCGCCTGCACGCGGCTGCGTGACGGCGGCAGCTTCCACGTCGCGCGCGACGATGCGCCCATGCGCGCCCGACGGCGTGATGCGGCCGAGATCGATTCCCGCCTCGCTCGCCAGCCGCCGCGCCAGCGGCGTGACGAACGTGCCGCCCGCGATACGGGCCGGTCCGTAATTGCGCTCGGGCGTCCGTACCTCGAAGAACGGATCGAGCGGACCTGATGGCGTTGGAGTCCTCGGTGTTGCCGCGGACACCGATCGGACTCCCTCTCCCCGAGGGGGAGTGGGCTGGGGTGAGGGGGGTCCTGACCTATCGGGAGAGCTAGCCCCCCTCACCCCGACCCTCTCCCCAACGGGGAGAGGGGAAGCAACCGCCGGTGCGTCCCTGACGGTTTGACCTGCTGCACCATCACCCGCAATCACCGCGACGACAGCGCCGACCAGCGCCACCTCGCCCACCGCGACGCGGATTTCCGAGAGCGTGCCGGTCGTGGTCGAGGGCACTTCCATCGACACCTTGTCGGTCTCGATCTCGAACAGGTTGTCGCCCGGCTTCACGGCGTCGCCGGCCGACTTGAACCACTTCGTGATCTTGCCTTCAGCCACGGTCTCGCCGAGCTGCGGCATCAGCACGTCCATTCCGATTCTCCCTGCCCGAACCCGGACCCGTCACCCTGAGGTGCGAGCCTTAAGCGTGTCTACGCGCGTCTATAACGCACTATGGCGAGCCTCGAAGGGCGACGGCCCGGGCCGCGCATCCTTCGAGGGCCGCTCCGCGGCCACCTCAGGATGACGGATTGAGATTTGCTACGCCTTCCAACTTCATTAATTCATGCGTTCCCAGTACACGAAATAGTTCGTGCCAACCGTATTGAGCGTCAGCTTATCGCCTTCGATCGTAAACTTGCGCACGAGGTCCGCGGTGTCCCCAGGCTGCACACTGCCGAGCCGATGATGCGTCACGGTCTGCGCCGCCTCGTCGATCGAGTAGGTCCCGAAATAGCCGATGTGGCCATCGAGCGCGGCGAGCGCTTCTTCGGGCGTGGGTTTGGCGCCCGCCCTCGCGACGTTGCCGGGCGAGACCTGGCACATCATCGCGCCGGACGGCGCGTAATAGATCATGCCTTTGCCGTTCGGACGCGTGGACTTGCCATCGAGCTTCGCGTCGACATAGCGCCAGGTGCCGACAAGCGGATGCGATGCGCTCACCACGTCACCGAGATGTATTGCGTTTCCAGGAATTCCATCAGCCCTTCGTGCGCGCCTTCGCGGCCGATGCCAGACTGCTTCATGCCGCCGAACGGCGCCGCCGGATCGGAGACCAGCCCGCGATTGAGGCCGATCATGCCGAAGTCGAGCTTTTCGGAGACCCGCATGCCGCGGCTCAGGTCCTTGGTGTAAAGATAAGCGACGAGACCGTACTCGGTGTCGTTGGCGCGGCGGATGACCTCGTCATCCGACTTGAAGGTCTGCAACGACGCCACCGGTCCGAAGATCTCTTCGTTGAGCATCTTGGCGTTGTCAGGAACGTTGGCGAGCACGGTCGCGGGATAGAAGAAGCCCTTGCCGCCCGGCGCCTTGCCGCCGGTCAGGAGCTTCGCGCCCTTGCCGACCGCGTCCTCGACCAGCTCGATCACCTTGTCGAGGCCTTCCTTGTTCACCAGCGGCCCGACCGCGACGCCGTCGTCGAGGCCGTTGCCCATCTTGAGCGAGCCCATCTTGGCGGTGAGCTTCTTGGCGAACTCGTCGTGCACCTTTTCATGCACGAAGAAGCGGTTCGCTGCCGTGCAGGCTTCGCCCATATTCCGCATCTTGGCGATCATCGCGCCTTCGATGGCGGCGTCGATATCGGCGTCCTCGAATACGATGAACGGTGCGTTGCCGCCGAGCTCCATCGCCGGCTTCACGATATTGTCCGCCGCAGCCTTGAGCAGCGTGCGGCCGACCTCGGTCGAGCCGGTGAAGGAAACCACGCGCACGCGCGGATCCTGCAGCATCGCGCCCACGACCTTGCCCGACGAGCGCGACGGGATCACGTTGACGCAACCCGCCGGGACGCCCGCCTCCTCCAGGATCGGCATCAGCGCGAGCATGGTGAGCGGCGTATCGGAGGCCGGCTTGAGCACGACCGTGCAGCCGGCTGCGAGCGCCGGGCCGATCTTGCGGGTCGCCATCGCGGCCGGGAAATTCCACGGCGTCACCAGCACCGCGACGCCGGCCGGCTTGTGCTGAACGACGATGCGCGCGCCCGACGACGGCCCATTGTAGAGCTGCCCGAGATTGCGCACTGCCTCCTCCGCGTTCCAGCGGAAGAACTCGGCCGCATAGGCGACTTCACCACGTGAATCCGACAAAGCCTTGCCGTTCTCGATGGTGATCAGCTTCGCGAGACGTTCCGCATCGCGCATGATCAGCTCGAACGCCTTGCGCAGGATCTCGCCGCGCTCGCGCGGCTTCTTCGCGGCCCAGCCGACCTGAGCAGCCGCTGCGGCGTCGACCGCCGCCCGGGCATCGTCCACGGTCGCGCTCGCGACCGAGGCGATCGTGTTCTCCGTTGCCGGATCGATCACATCAAAGCGCGCGCCGTCGGAGGCTTTGCGCCACTTGCCGCCGATCCAGAGATCAGTCGGAACGTTAGCGAGAAGGTTTTCGTACATGGTGCCTGTCCTTGGGAACTGTCCTTGCTGGCTCTCTCCGCTCATTCCCGCGCAAGCGGGAATCCAGTGCTGCTTACGAACTGGGTCCCCGCTTGCGCGGGGACGAGCGGCCTGAAACGCAGATCAGCTATTCATCGAACGCTTCACCCGATCGACGATCCGGTCAACCGTCGGCAGCGCGATATCCTCCAGGATGTCGGCGGCCGGCAGCGGAATGTGCGGCGTGGTGATCCGCACCGGCGGACCGTCGAGATCGTAGAACGCCTCATCGGCGACGATCGAGACGAGCTCCGCGCCCCAGCCGCACAGCCGCGGATTCTCCTCGACCGTGAACAGCCGGTGCGTGCGTCCGACCGATCCGAGGATCGTCTGGGTGTCGAGCGGCACCAGCGAGCGCACGTCGACAACCTCGCAGTCGATGCCGTGTTCCGCCTTGAGTTTCTCCGCCGCGGCGAGTGCGCGCGGCACCATCAGCGCCAGCGCGAGGATGGTCGCATCCTTGCCCGGGCGCGCGATCGCCGCGGTGCCGAGCGTGTCGACGATCTCGCCGTCCGGCACTTCACCCTTGGTGGCGTAGAGCGACTTGTGCTCGAAGAAGATCACCGGATCGGGGTCGCGCACCGCCGCCGCCAGCAGGCCGATGACATCGCGGGGATTCGACGGCGCCACGACCTTGAGGCCGGGGATCATCATGCACCAGTTCTCGACGCTCTGTGAATGCTGCGCGCCGAACCGCGAGCCGGCGCCGTTGCCGGTGCGCACGACCAGCGGGCACTTGACCTGGCCGTTCGTCATGTAGCGGCTCTTCGGGAACTCGTTGGCGATATAGTCGAAGCACACCGCGAAGAAGTCCGAGAACATGATCTCGGCGATCGGCTTCAGGCCGGTCATCGCCGCACCCATGGCGGCGCCGAGGATCGCCTGCTCGGAGATCGGCGTGTCGCGCACGCGAATCGGACCGAATTTCTCCAGCAGCCCGACCGTCGCCTTGAACACGCCGCCGGCGCCGGCCACGTCCTCGCCCAGGAACACGACGTCCTCATCGCGCTCCATCTCCTGCGCGATGCCACG
>Ga0075430_100000014_pt1 | contig 90404 bp, 81 predicted proteins | sample RhiMetdeltSRZDD4_FD_75294 | JGI IMG/M metagenome (GOLD analysis project Ga0075430, IMG submission 75294) | Populus rhizosphere microbial communities from Tennessee, USA - Rhizosphere MetaG P. deltoides SRZDD4 | ecosystem: Host-associated > Plants > Roots > Rhizosphere > Soil | place: USA... | reverse complement strand
ACCATGGCGTGGCGGAACCAGATGTTGTTCGGCGGCGCCACCGAGATCGGCCCGTTGATCGCGAAGACGGCGAGCTGGAACTTGTCGCCGGGCTTCACCTGCGTGCCGAGCACGACGCGGTTCGGCATGTTGAGGCCCTGGATGGTCGCAGGGCTTGGGTAGCCGCTGCGGCGGGGCATCTCGCCGTTGACCCAGACCTCACCGTAGTCGTCGACCAGAACGTTGAACACGGCTTGCACGGGCTTGCTCAGATCGAAATCACCGATCCGCGCAGGCACCGTGAGCAGCGCGCGAAACCACATGAAGGAGGTCAGCCCGCCGCTCCTGCGCACCCCGAGGTCCTTGGCTTGAACCTGCTCCCACTTCGAGTCGTCGAACGCGGTCGCCATGGCGCGCGGCTCGATCTGGTAGGTCGTCTTGTAGCGTTCCTTGTTGATGGCCGCGGGCACTTCGACGATCTTGACGTCAGTGAGCCGCCACTGGGCGCCGAATGCGGCGGCCCCTTCGTTGGTCATCAGGTTGACGACGTGCGCCGGCGGTAGCGACGGCGGCATGACCGGCAGCGGTGCGGGTGCCGGCTGCGCGAAGGCTAACGACAACAGCGATAGTGACATGACCGCGATTGCAGCGCCCGCTGCAATCCGGCCAAGGCCAGATTGGCGCATCATTCCCTCCCACTTTTGTGTCGCCGCCTTCTTAAGCGGAGTGCGGCGTCCGATTAGCGGACGCCGCAGGGAGGTTGTTGTCAATGAGGCTGCGCGTGATGCGGGATCAGCGTGCATGCGCGGGCCGCAGCCGACGCACCGTCTCGGGGATGTTGGCCTCGATCCAGGCGCCGATCGCCGCCTGCTTGCGGTGATAGAGCAGCCCGAGCGCGATCACGACAATGCCGATCAGCGACAGCGCGAACGGGAACATCATCGAGTCGCGGAACACCTTGTAGGACAGGTGGCCGAGATAGCCGGCGATGCCGAGCGTGCCGAACACCGCATAGACGCGCCGCCCGAGCAGCACCGACATCAGCAGCAGGCCGATATTGATGACGAAGTAGAGGAACTTGCCGAGCTCGCTGCCGCTGTTGGTCAGGCTCAGGCCGCCCCAGAACGCCATCAGCCCGAACAGATGCAGCCAGAAGGCAAAGTCGCCGCCGCGCTCGCGGCGGTCGACGATGTAGGCAACCACCAGCACCGCGAGGCCGAACCAGAGCGACACGATGCGGCGCTCGTCCCAGGTGAAGTCGGTGCGGCCGACGATCCACGGCGTCACGTCCATCGACATGAACCAGAGCGCGAACGCGATGATCATCACGATGAACGGATAAGGGTATCGCCACAGCGCGATGACAGCCGCGACGATCGCCGCGACTTCCATCCAGACCCAGCTGCCCTTGATCCAAACGTAGAACTCGCGCATCGCGCCGGGACGGCCGAAGTTGCCCCACAGGCCCATGGCATCCTGGATGCCATAGACCGCGAGCGGCACCATCGACACCGCAACGGTGATCAGCAGGCCGCCGGGAACGCGCAGGTTGCGGTGGTGCCAGAGGTAGTGGCCCGCGGCGGTGAAGGCGGCGGCGTAAGCGAGCGCGGTTGCGGTCAACGCCGCGCCGCCCATGGCGCTGAACGCGAGCGTCGAGAACAGGCCCATGGCGCCCATCACGATCAGGGCGCCTGCGTACCAGAGCAGATGGGCGAGATCGAACCGCGGCGCGGGCGCGACCGGCGAGCCGGTGTCGCGGGCGCTCAGGAAATCCAGCAGTGGGTTCAGGCGGTCGGCATCGAGCGCGCCGGCGGTGACCGCGGCGCGCAAATCTCGGTCGGTAAACTGCATCAAGAGCATCCTCCGGCAGCGACAGTTCGTTGCGTCAGACGGCCAGACGGTTCGATTTGCGCCCGGTCCCAGCGGTCGCTGCCGGTTAAATCGTCGTAAGGTGATTTCCAGACTGATTGCATTGATTGCAATGCAATCATAGGTTAGTTTGCGCCATCGCCTATGGAGAATCCATGGCCAGCCTGACGGTGCGCCAGCTCGACGAGAAGGTGAAGAGGCTGCTGCGCCTGCGCGCGGCCCGCCACGGCCGTTCGATGGAGGACGAGATCCGCACCATCCTCGGCCAAGCGGCGTTGGGACAAGCTGCCCCGGGACAAGCCGCGCAAGCGGCGGGGCGCGACGCGCCCGAAGCTGCCCCCTCTCCCGCCGCGCAGCGGCAGCCCGCTCAACCAACGACGGCGCCGCGCGCCGGACGCGGCCGCGTGCTGCTCATCATCGGCGGCGGCATCGCGGCCTATAAGTCGCTCGATCTGATCCGCCGCCTGCAAGACCACGGCATGACGGTGCGCTGCGTCCTCACCAAAGCGGCACAGGAATTCGTCACGCCGCTCGCCGCCGGCGCGCTCGCGGGTGGCGCGGTCTACACCGACCTGTTCGATCCGAAATCCGAGTTCGACGTCGGGCACATCCGGCTCGCACGCGACACCGATCTCGTCGTGGTCGCGCCTGCCACTGCCGACCTGATGGCGAAGATGGCGGGCGGCCACGCCGACGATCTCGCCAGCGCGGTGCTGCTCGCCACCGACAAGCCGATCCTGATCGCGCCCGCGATGAACCCGATGATGTGGTCGCACAAGGCAACGCAGCGCAACCTCACACAACTGATCGACGACGGCGTCACAACCGTCGGGCCCAACGCGGGCGAGATGGCGGAGCGCGGCGAGGCCGGCACCGGCCGGATGGCCGAGCCGACCGAAATCGCGGGAGCGGCGGTTGCGCTGCTCGATGGCGAGACCGGCGACCGCCCGCTGGCCGGCAAGCGCGTCGTCATCACCTCGGGACCGACGCACGAGCCGATCGATCCGGTGCGCTACATCGCCAACCGCTCGTCCGGCAAACAAGGCCACGCGATCGCCGCGGCGGCGGCGGCGGCGGGCGCCGAGGTCGTGCTGGTGTCGGGGCCGGTCAATGTGCCGGACCCGACCGGCGTCACGATCATCAAGGTCGAATCGGCGCGGCAGATGCTCGACGCGGTCGAGAACGCGCTGCCGGCCGATTGCGCGATCTTCGCGGCGGCGGTCGCGGACTGGCGCGTTGCCGACGCCAGACTGGAAAAGATCAAAAAGACCAAAGCTGGAATGCCGGCGCTATCGCTGGTGGAGAACCCCGACATCCTCGCGACAGTCGCTCACCGTAAGGCGGAGCGGCCGCCGCTCGTCATCGGCTTCGCTGCCGAAACGGAGAATCTTGTTCCTAACGCCAAGGACAAGCTCAAGCGCAAAGGTTGCGACTGGATCATCGCCAATGATGTGTCATTAGAGAGCGGCGTGATGGGTGGCGACGTCAACAAGGTGCACATTGTGACAGCGAGCGGTGTCGAATCATGGCCGCCGCAATCGAAGGACGATGTCGCACGCGCACTGGTTGGCCGCATCGCAACCGCGCTCGCAGGGGGACTGTCATGAATGGTATCGAGATCGCGTTGCAACGCCTGCCGCACAGCGACGGATTGCCGCTGCCGCACTATCAAAGCACGCTCGCGGCCGGTCTCGATCTTGTCGCCGCGGTCGCATCCGACGCGCCGGTCGTGATCGCGCCCGGCGAGCGCGCTCTCATTCCAACCGGCATCGCGATCGCGTTGCCGCCCGGATACGAGGCACAAGTGCGGCCGCGCTCCGGACTTGCATTGCGGCACGGCGTCACCGTGTTGAATTCGCCGGGAACGATCGACGCGGACTATCGCGGCGAAATACAGGTCATCCTTGTGAATCTGGGACGCGAGTCATTCACAGTCGAACGCGGCGCGCGCGTTGCACAGATGGTTGTCGCCGCTACAATGCGAGTCGATATCCGTGAAGTTCCAAGTCTCGATGAAACCACACGCGGCGTTCGGGGTTTTGGGTCTACGGGGACTGTTTCGGGGGAAAGAAACTAGGAACCGCTCGACCCTTTCGGTAGTAGTAATATACTACCGCCACCTGTCCGGCCGCTCCGCCTGACGCAAGAACAATAAGATCCCGCTGATGCTGTTATTGCCTCGCAAGGGCATCCTGGCCATTGCCGCAGTCCTCGACATCGCCATGAACGCTCGTGGCAGGCCGGTGGCGGCGAAAGCGCTTGCGAACCGGCATCGGCTCCCGCCCCGTCATCTCGAACCGGTTTTGCAGGCGCTCGTGCGTGAGGGAATCCTGCGCGGCGTGCGCGGACCGCGCGGCGGTTACGAGCTTGCGCGCGACGAAAAAGAGATCGGGGCCGACGAGATCCTGCGCGCCGCCGGAACCGTCGAAGACCACGACGACGCGCCGATCACCGATTCGAACCTGCTCGCGAACGTGGTGGTGCCCGCGCTCGAGCGCGCCGAGGAGAAATTCTCCGAGGCGCTGGCGCGCATCACGGTTGCCGATCTCGCCAAGTCGGCAGACGGCGGGCGGAAGCCGGACGGCGATTGAGCGTCCGTAAGGGCATTCAGCCAAACGGCCGGCCGTCCTTCATGCCGTCCCACCAGGGGCAAACACCGGCCATGCGGTTGAAGTTGCCTTCCATCACCTGCACCGGGCGGCGCAGGCCGTTGGCGGCATTGTCGAGCCGCAGCTGGCGCGCGGCTTCCTGCTGCTCGGCCGGCAGCCAGGCGCGATCGTGGCCCCACATGCTCGGACCTTCCTTGCGCTCATAGGCCTGCCAGGTGTCGGGATCGATCGAACGCGCGCCCCAGCCGTACTCGACCATGAAGCCGGACGGCGTGCGGCTGTAGAACGAGGTGATGAAGTCCGACGTGTGGCGTCCCATCGTGGTGGCGACGCGGCCGTCACGCTGCGCGATGTCATAGCCCTGCCCCATGTCGTCGAACGAGAACACTTCCATCATGATGTGATGTACGGCGTTCTTGCCGGTGCGGATCATCGCCAGCGAGTGGTGGCGCGGATTGACGTGCAGGAAGAACGCCTCGAACGGATGCGAGTAGTAGTCGGTGAGGCGAAAGCCGAGCAGGTCGCGATAGAACGGCAGGAGTTGTTGGATCGTCTCCGAGGTCTCGACATTGAGCACGATGTGGCCGAGGCCCAGCGGCCCGGTGCGGAAGCCCGACATCGAGCGGCCCGGCTGGAACGGCTCGGACGTGGTTTCGGCGCCGTGAAACGCTTCGAGCCGGTTGCCGACCGGATCGCTGAACACGATGAGGTCACGCACCATCCGCTCGTCGGCGAGCGTGCGGGTGCCGCGCTCGACCTTCACGCCGCCGGCTTCGAGCCGCGCCGCCAGCGCCTGGAGCGCGGCCGCGTCGGCGGTCTCCCAGCCGAACACCGAGATGCCCTCGCCGCCGCCATCACCGTCTTGGGCATCGACGATGATGCGCTGCTTGCGGTCGTCCATGCGGAACGCGAGTGACGTGCGCGACTTGTCGACACGTTGCAGGCCGAGCAGCCCGGGACCGAACGATCCCCAATCGCTCAGGTCCTTGGTGCGGGCGACGACATAGCCTAAGGCGGAAACGGACATTGCGGTTCCTTCGGCGATTGCTTCGGCGCTCACTAGAGATCGCCGCAAGCATATAATACTTGCGCCGCGACGCATCCACTATCGGTAACCCGAGGCTCAATCCGCGCGGATATTGGCAGCGCTGATGGTCTCCGACCACTTCCTGCTTTCCGCCGCCATGAACGCGGCGAAATCCGCCGGCGAGCCCGGACGCGCGCGGGCCGTGAGTTTCGTGAGCGTCTCCTCCATCGCCTTCGATGTCATCACCTCGTTGATCGCGACGTTGAGCCGATCGACGATCGCGGATGGCGTGCCGGCCGGCACGAGTATGCCGACCCAGTAGCTCGCCTGGAGCTTGCCGAACCCGGCCTCGACCGTGGTCGGCGTATCGGGAAGCTGCGGGAGGCGCCGCTCGTCGGCGACCGCGAGCACACGGAGTTTCCCGCTCTCGACATGCGGCAGCAGGAACGACGCGGCGTCGAAATACATCTGCACTTGCCCCGCGATCAGGTCGGTGAGCACCGGCGCCGAGCCCTTGTAGGGCACGTGCACGATGTCGGCGCCGGTCATCAGCTTGAGCATCTCGCCGAGGAGATGCGGCTGCGTGCTGAAACCGGGTGACGCGTAACTGACCTTGCGCGGATTGGCCTTGGCGTAGGCGACGAGCTCCTGCATCGATTTCGCCGGCACGCCCGGATTGACCACGAGGATCTGCGGCGAGGAGAACACCGCCGCCACCGGCGCGAACGCTTTCATCGGATCGTAGCCGACATTGCGGAAGATCGCGGGCGCCGTCACCAGCGGGCCCGGCGGCGTGAACAGAATGGTGTAGCCGTCGGGATCGGCTGACGCCGCCGACTTCACGCCGATCGTGCCGCCGGCGCCGCCGGGACGGTTCTCGACCACGACGGTCTGCCCGAACAGCGTGGAGAGCCGGTCCGCGATCAAACGCGCGGCGCCGTCGGTCGGCCCGCCCGGCGGAAACGGCGCAACGATGCGGATCAACTTGTTCGGATAGGGCTGCGCGCAAGCATCGCCTGTCGCGACGAGGACAAAAGCGATTGCGGCGCTGAATGCCAGCGACGCGTGTCTCCTGAGCATGGCTTCCTCCCATACGCATTCAGACGGCGGAAGCGTAGCAATGCGTTGCGCCTGCGACTAGGCGGCTACCAATGCTGAGGCTCGGATCATGTTGGTGCAGCAGACTCGGTATGCCCCCTCTCCCCAACCGAACTCGGGTTTACCCGAGTTCGGCAAAATAACGTGGTCGAAGTCGGAAACATCCGACTTCGACTGGAGAGGGATCCTCTGCAGTCGCGGCAACGCTGCAAACCCCATCACACAACTACCCGAAGAAGCAGAAACCCGCCGGCCGATAGGGCGAGCCGGAAATCTCCTCGGCGCCGGCGAAGCGCACCAGCGAGACGAGCTGCTCCGCCGCCGCCGCGGGCGACAGTCCCTTCTCCAGGATCATGTCGAGATAGATGAACTCGATGAGCGCGCTTTGCGCCCAGTCGACGCTGGTCTTGTAGCCGGAGATCGGGAACGGCGCCGCGAGTAGCGCGCGTTCGCTATCCTGCCCCACCAGGCACGACGAGAAATGCACGAGCTGGAGTCCGTCGGCGTAACGCAGGCTTTCGAGGATGCGCGCGAGCGGAATGATCTTGCCGTTGACGGTGAGGCCGCTGGTTTCGCCATGGCCGGCGAGTACCAGCACCGCCGGCTCCGGCAGGAAAAGGAGCTGCCGGCACCAATGTAGGAGCGAGGCCTCGTCGTGATAGAAACGATGTCGCACCTGTGCGCGCGGCAGCCGCGCGAACAACTCCCCCAGCATGTGACCGAATGCGAACTCGCTGTCGTCGAGCGCGCGCTGCCAATGCGCTTCTGCCACCACCAGCCAGATCAGGCCCGGCCGCGCCACGATGCGCTGGCCGCCGAGCGGACGCGACGGCTGGCCCGCCTCCAGCCATTCACCGCTGAGCGTGTAACCGGTGGGATCGAGATCGAGCACGGCGCGACCGGAGAAATTTCCGGCGTCGAGCTTGAACGTGAGGCGGCCGCCTTCGAACTCGCCCTCGATGCGCGCCGCCGCATCGTATTCCGCCAGGCCGAAGACACGCCGCGGGTCCTCCTGCACGAACCGCAAGCGGCCGAGCGGGGTGTCCCAGAGGCCGTCGCAATCGCGCCAGCCCTGCCACGGCAGCGCGCGCTGCGCGCCTTCGGCGAGATACTCGCCGGTGAAGCGGCCGTAGCGCCGGAGCTTGAAGCGGCCGGTGCCGCTCTCCTGCGGCTCCGAATAGCGGAAGGTGAATTCATCCGCCGTCGCGGTGCCTTCGATCGGATGTTCCGTGACCTCGCGGCCATAGCTGCCACGCACGCGACTACCGTCCTGGGCGAGGACCATGGGACCGAACGACGTTAACCAACGGCCGGCGAAGCTCATGGCCGACAATTAGCACGCCCGGCGACCGCGAGCGATCATGTCGCACCCCGATAGGCGGGCCGCCCGCCCCGGTGTACGAAAGCGAACCTGCATACGCGAGCCGCGCCGAACCATCCCATGCGCGGCAGCCGAGAGGAAAAATGAAAAAATTCATCGCCGCAAAATTTATCGTAGCATGCGCCGTCACCGCCGCGCTGATCTCGACCGCGGGTGCGCAGGGCTTTCCCAATCAGACCATCAAGATCATCGTGCCGTTCACGCCGGGCGGCTCGAACGACGTGGTGGCGCGAGAAATCGCGCAAGGACTGCAGACCCGCCTGAAGCAGACCGCCGTGGTCGAGAACCGGCCGGGCGGCGGCGGCACCATTGCCTATCAGTTCGTCGCCAAATCGGCGCCCGACGGCCACACGCTGATGATCGCACCGGCCTCGTTCACGATCGGACCGCACCTGGCGAAGAAGCAGCTCTACCATCCGGTCAAGGAGTTCGCGGCGATCAATCTGGTCGCCGACGTTCCCTTCGTCATGGTGGTGCCGTCGAGCCTGCCGGTGAAATCGGTGCCGGAGTTCATCGCGCTCGCGAAGAAATCCGCGAACAAGCTGACCTTCGGATCGGTCGGCCAGGGCACGCCCCAGCATCTCGGCGGCGAGCTGTTCAAGATGAGCGCGGGCGTCGACCTGATCCACGTGCCGTTCCGCGGCGCCACCGTCGTCCTGCCCGATCTCATCGCCGGCCGCATCGACATGTTCATCGGCGCGGTCAATTCGCTGCTCGAGCTGATCAAGGACGACAAGCTGCGGCCGCTCGCCGTCACCAGCGCCAAGCGGATCGCGTCGCTGCCGGACGTCGCGACCATGGCGGAAGTCGGATTGCCTGACGTCCTGATCGGCTCCGGCGTCGGGCTGGTGGCGCCGGCCGGCACGCCGCCCGCGATCATCGAGACGCTCAACCGTGAGATCAACGCGATCATCGCCGACAAGGGTTTCCACGAGCGCATGGCGAAGATCGGCGTCGACGTGGTCGGCACCACGGCCGCGGACTACGCCAAATCCCTCGCCGACGACTACGAGAAATGGGCGAAGGTCACGAAGGCGGCCGGCATCGAACCACAATAAGCGCGGCTTAGCCGACCTACCGCTGGAACGGATAGAGCAACTGCTTCCAGTAGCCCCTCGGCACCGGATGGCCTTCGATGCCGTATCCCGCCGGCCAGCGGTTCTCCGGCATGTGATGCGTGCCGAACAGGCGGTCGAGGAACGGGAAGTGGATCGCGAAATTGACGTCGACCGCTTCCTTCTCGATGCCGTGATGCCAATGGTGGAAGCGCGGCACCACGAGGATCTTCTCGAGGAAGCCGAAGCTGCCGCGGACGTTTGAGTGGATGAACGTCGAGTAGACGTACACCAGCAGCGTGTAGGCCTGGATCGCCGACTCGGAAAAACCGATGACCAGCATCGGCGTCGCCGTCACGCTGCGCAGGATGATGATTTCCGCGAAATGCATGCGCGCGCCGGCGATCCAATCCATCGACTTCGCGGAGTGATGCACGGCGTGGAAGCGCCACAGCGCAGGCACCCGGTGGAACGCGCGGTGCAGCCAGTATTGCGCGAAGTCGGTCAGCACCATGATCACGACGAACTGCACGACCCACGGCAGGTCGCGTGCGAAGGCGCGGATGGAGCCGAGTTCCGGATTGTGGACGACGAAATTCGAGGGCGCGAGCGTCAGGTAGGTCAGGAGCTGGATGAACAGCGACGACACCAGATAGTAGAACAGATCCTCGCGCCACTCGTCGCGCAGCACCGCCTGGTCCGGATTCTTCGGAAACAGCCGCTCGATCGGGATGAACAGCAATCCCGTGAACAGCACGTTGAGGATGAAGAAGTCGACGCCGAAGAAAACGCCTTCAACGCCGATAGCGCGGTGCGCGGGCAGGCTGCCGATCATGGTGGCGAGCAGCGTCGCGATCATCGCCGCGCCGCCGAGCGCCTTGTCCTTGCGCAGCACCAGGCTCAGCGCTGCGAGGAGGAACCCACTGACAAGAACGAAATAGAGCGCAATCCTGAACGGCACGCCTTGATAGACGGCGCCGAGTTGCGGAACCGACGCGAGCGTGGGATTCCGCAGCACCACGACCATCAGCAGGCCGACGATGCCGGCCAAAAGCCCGATCGATCCGGATATCCATCCCGATCCGAACGGCCGCGCTTCGCGCGGCGCATCAAGCTCGGACCGGACCTTCCGCAGGAATTTCACCGAATACATGGTCGTCTCTGGATTGGCTGGTCTCGAGGATTGTCCCGGCGCGGACACTCATATGGGCAGGTGCCACCGGCGGCAAGCAAAACGCGCGTATCAAGCCTGGGCGGATGTGATCGGATGGTCACGTGCAGGAATAGCGGAATTCGTATGCGCGCCCGTTCGGCGTGACCGCGACCGGCTCGACCGCGCAGCCCAGCCGCCAGGTCTCGGCCAGATAGGCCTGAGCCGCCGCCTGATGCGCAGACAGCGGCGGAATTCCGTCCGTGATGCTCAGCAGGATGAGAGGATCAACCAGGCCGCCGAACGCCTGGTGCAGGACGTTCACCTCGACCTTGATCCGCCGCTGCTCGCGCAGCTCCAGGACACGGAAGGGCGGATAGCCGGCGACCGTCACGGACTGTCGTGACTTCGCCCGATCGTAGTCGGTGCGGAAATCCCGTACCGGCAACGACGCCGCACATGCCGTCAGCGACAGGAATGCGAGAACTGCGATGAGGCCCCTCGTGCGCATCGGCGGGCTTCGTACCCGACAGCCCGCGATGCGCCAGTGAAATATTGGTAAGGTGGCGAACGCGATACCCGAATGGCCGCGCTTCGCACGGCGCGCGTTGCAGTGCGCAGGGTGGCCCTACTGCGCCATCTTGATACCGTACCTTGCCATGCGCTCAGCGATGCCAGGGTTGACGGTTATCGCTGCGACGATGTCGGCATTGCCCGCAGCGCTATCGCCTTTCCTGATTTTGGCTGTGCCACGGCCAAAGAGCGAGGCCGCAATCTTCGGATTGGCTTTCAACGCGGCGTCATATTCCCGAATGGCGTCGTCGAGCCGATTCATCTTCAGGTAAACGAATCCGAAACTATCGAGCGTGTAGTCGGCGCCGGGCAGCAACCGCAGAGATTCTTGGCAGTCTGCAAGCGCCCCCTCCAATTGGTCGATGATGGCTCGGGCGTAGCACCGGCCTGCGTAGGCGTTGGCATACTTCGGATCAAGCTTGATTGCCTGATCGTAGTCCTGAATAGCCCGAACGTTCTCTTCCTTCTTGCGATAAGCAAGCGCGCGGCTGTAGTGAGCAACGACGCGATCTTTCATAGAAGTCGCGCGGCCCTGGACGACGCGCGTGCAAGCGGGAATTGCTTGATCGGGCGGCCCTTCGATGCAGGTATCCAAATCGTCCGCGGTAGCATGGGGCGACAATATCGCGTCCGCGATCATCGAAAGGGCAACGAACGCACTGAGAACGATTGAACGCATGCCAGCTTCCTTTGCAGGACCTGACTTGTCCGTTGCCGCATTCAACATTCACGCCAATTGCAGGTCTACGCGTGGCTGTGGCCGTGATGCGCCTGCTTCTCGATCTGCGCCTTGAGCCGCGGATAGACCTTGTAGGCGTTGCCCTCGAAGATCTTCTGCTTGTCGGCGGCAGAGAGTGCAGAGCCGTCGACATAGCGCTTGGTGTCGTCGAAATTGTTACCGGTGTTCGGGTCGATGCCCTTCACCGCGCCGACCATCTCCGACGCGAACAGGATGTTGTCGACCGGCACCACCTTGGTGAGCAGGTCGATGCCCGGCTGGTGGTAGACGCAGGTGTCGAAGAAGATGTTGTTGCCCATGATCTCCGCGAGCTCGGGGCGCTTGTTGTCGAGCGCGATGCCGCGGAAGCGGCCCCAGTGGTACGGCACCGCGCCGCCGCCGTGCGGGATGATCAGCTTGAGCTTCGGGAAATCCTTGAACACGTCCGAGAGGATGAGCTGCATCACCGCCATGGTGTCGGCGTTGAGGTAGTACGAGCCGGTGGTGTGCTGCGCCGGATTGCAGCAGCCGGAGACGTGGATCATCGCCGGCACGTCGAGTTCGATCATCTTCTCGTAGAACGGATACCACCACTTGTCGGTGAGCGGCGGCGCATTGAAATAGCCGCCGGACGGATCCGGATTGAGGTTGCAGCCGACCATGCCGAGCTCCTTCACGCAGCGCTCGAGCTCCTTGATCGACGAGGTCGGCGACTCGCCCTGGGTCTGCGGCAGCTGGCAGACGCCGATGAAGTTCTTCGGGAACAGGTTGCAGACGCGATGGACCAGATCGTTGCAGACCTCGGTCCATTCCTGCGACACCGCGAAGTCGCCGATGTGGTGGCCCATGCCGGAAGCGCGCGGCGAGAAGATCGTCAGGTCGGTGCCGCGCTCGCGCTGGAGCTTGAGCTGCGCGCCCTCGATCGAGGAGCGGATCTCGTCGTCGGACATCTTGAGGCCGGCGCGCGGGGGCAGCGGCGTCTTGTTCTTGACCGCCTCGGTCTGGTCCTTGCGGAAACGATGCAGGTCCTTGGGCTCGGTCGTGTAATGGCCGTGGCAATCGATGATCATGACGCTCGCTCGGTCTTTGGGTGGTCGGGGCAGGGACAGGTGGTGACGGCGAATATCGGGTCGTCTATAGAAGCGCAACGACCACGCGTGAAGGGGATAATTATGGCCGATCTGCCGCGTCTGAACAACGTCATCCGAGCGCTCGAATCCGGGCAGCATGCGCTGACCTGCTTCGCGCCCGCCCACGTCGATTCAGCAACCGCCCTGAGCGCGTCGAAATACGACGGCTGCGTGTTCGAGATGGAGCACAATCCGTGGGACTCCGGCAGGCTGCGGGACTGCCTGCAGTACATGCTCAATCGTGCACAGATCGCCAAGGCCGGGCTCGTGCCGCCGGTGACACCGATGGTCCGCATCCCGGTCAACGGCGTCGAGATGGCGCAGTGGCAGGCCAAGCAGGCGCTCGATAGCGGCTGCTACGGCATCGTGTTCCCGCACATTTCGACGGTTGAAGAAGCCGCCAACGCGGTGGGCGCCTGCCGCTACCCGCGCCTGAAGAACGCACCGCTTTATGAGCCGGCCGGCATCCGCGGCGACGGCCCGACCGCCGCGGCCCGCTACTGGGGATTGAGCCAGCAGGACTACTACAAGAAGGCCGATGTCTGGCCGCTCAACAAAGAAGGCGAAATCTTCTGCATCCTGCAGATCGAAGACACGCGCGGCGTCGACAACCTCGACGACATGCTCAAGAACGTGCCCGGCATCGGCGCCATCCTGATCGGCGAAGGCGACCTGTCGCAGGAGCTCGGCTATCCGCGCCAGTACGAGCACAAGGTCGTGCTGGAATGGATGAAGCGCGTTGTCGATACCTGCAAGAAGCACAACGTCGTAGTCGGCCATCCACACGTGGAAGCCGGCAACTGCGAGCGCATCATCTCCGAGGGCTACCGCTTCCTGATGATGGCGCCGGTGCAGAGCTTCAATCACCTGAACAAGGCGGCGGAGACGGCGGGGCGGAAGATTTAGTCGACAATCTACTCCGACCTCATGGTGAGGAGCCGCGGCCAGGCGCGGCGTCTCGACCATGGCGACGGGCACGGTGCCCGCGTCCATCCTTCGAGACGGCGCTTTCGCGCCTCCTCAGGATGAGGGCGCCGGTGTAGCGAACTGCACCATCACTGCGCCTTGATTCCCGTCAGCGTCACCGCCTCGCCCCAGCGCGGCGCCTCCTCGGCAATGAGCTTCGCGAACTCGGCCGGCGTCGTGACGTAAGGCTCGATGCCGAGCTTCGCGAGGCCGGCGCGCATCTCGGCCGAGCGCAGCCCTTCATTGATGACAGCGTTGAGCCGATCGACGACCGCCGCCGGCACGCCTGCTGGCGCCACGATCCCGAACAGCGTGTCGTAGGGCGCGTCGAGGAAGCCGGCTTCCATCAGCGTCGGCACGTCCTTCATGTCGCCCCAGCGTTGCGCGCCGGTCACCCCGAGCGCGCGCACCTTACCGCTCGCGATGTGCTGGCCCAGCACCGATTTGCCGTTGATGGTGGCGTGGATCTGCCCGCCGATCAGGTCAGTGATCATCGGGCCGCCGCCACGATACGGCACATGGGTGATGTCGATGCCGGACTTCCTCTTGAACAGCTCGAACGCGAAATGCGGCCCGATGCCGATCGCGGAGCCGTAGTTGAATTTGCCGGGAGCGGCCTTCGCCTGCGCCACGGCATCCTGCGCCGTCTTCACCGGCCAGGATGGCCCGGCCACCAGCACCTGCTTGTCCATCACCAGGGTGGCGACCGGTGCAAGCGCCTTCACCGGATCGTAATCGAGCTTGTAGAGCCGCGGCATGGTGCCGAAGGCGCTGGTCGTCGTCATCATCAGCGTGTAGCCGTCCGGCGGCGCCACCGCGACCTGCTTCGCCGCGATCGAGCCACCAGCCCCGCCGATGTTCTCGACGATGATGGTCTGACCGAGCGCCGCCTGCATGCGCGACGCAATCAAACGCGCGGTGGTATCGGTCGCGCCGCCGGCGGGGAACCCGACCACCAGCTTGATTGGCTTGTTGGGATAGGACTGCGACTGCGCCACCTGCACCTGCGCGAAGTTCGCCGCGCCAAGCATCAGCAGCATCGAAAGCAAGACCCGCGCACGCGTCATGGATCGCTCCGCCCGTTGTCCGGCGTTCATGCGGGCCGCCGGTTCGCTCCCATCCTACCCGCTGCCGTGGGCACGCTGAATGGAGGCCGCAGCGACGCCGCGTCGCCCCTCCTCGCGCCGTTCTTGACCGCGCCAAGCGCCCAAACGCCACCGTTCACGATCTGGACTCTTACGGCGCGAGTCACCTTGGAGTTAAAGTCAATTGATTCGTGGGTGGCCGTGAGAACGTGGGGTAACGGTCAGGCGCCGCCCGTCTGAGGCTGGGCTCGAGAGGCGGACACTCGGGCCCCGAAACGCGGCGAATTGGGGCAATCGGGAATGCCGGACACGATCCGGACCTCCGGCGGGGGCCATAGGGCTCATCCGCGGCGCGGTGGATTCCGCAACGCCGCCAGCATTGCCGTCGCTTCGGCAATCCTTGCGATAGCCAGCGCGGCCGCCAGCGCCGACGGACCGGCGAGCGAGCCCGATTTGCCGACCGGCAGCATTCCGAGCAGCCTCCCGGCCATCATCACCGCCTATATCAACGCCTTCGCGATGCTCAATCGCCACGACGCTATCGGCCTCGCGATCACGCTGTCGGTGCTGTGCTTTGCAGTGGTCGCGGCGATCCTCCTGCTGCGCACCCGCGAGCGCCTCGCCGTCACCACCGCCAACGCCCGCGACGAGATCATCGCCAGCCGCGCCGAGGTCGACCGGGTCTACGCGCTGCTGCGCTCCGAACCGCAGATCCTGGTGGCCTGGGCCGCAGCCGACGACGAGCCCGAGATCATCGGCGACGTCAGCCTCGTGACCGACGCCGGTTCGCCCTATCGCGTGCTCGCCTTCGGCCTCTGGCTCGAACCCGAGGCGGCACAGGCGATCGAGAATGCGGTCTCCGGCCTGCGCGAGCGCGGCGAAAAATTCGCGATGGCGCTCACCACGCTCGCGGGCCGGCCGATCGAGGCCGACGGCCAGGTGGTAGGCGGGCGCGCGATCCTGCGGTTCAAGGACGTCAGCGGCGTCAAGCGCGAGCTCACGGAATTGACGGGCCGGTTCCAGCATCAGGTCGACGACGCCAACGCCATGCGCACCCTGGTCGAGGGTCTGCCCTCACCGATCTGGGCGCGCGACGAGGCCGGCAAGCTGATCTACGTCAACGCCGCCTACGCGCGCGCCGTCGACGCCAAGGATCCTGGCGAAGTGATCGCGCGCGGCACCGAGCTGTTCGACCGCGCTGCGCGCACCGACCTGTTCCGCGCCCACGAAGCCGAGCAGAGCTTCGCCGGCCGGTTGCCCGCGATCGTCGCCGGTGGCGGCCGCGTCATCTTCGACGTGCTGACGTTGCCTACTCGACGTGGCAGCGCCGGCATCGGCATCGACGCGACGGAAGCCGACGCCATGCGCTCCGAGCTCAAGCGCATGGTCGATGCCCACCGCCGAACACTTGATTATCTCGCAACAGGCGTCGCGATCTTCGGCGCCAATGGGCGGCTCACCTTCTACAACACCGCGTTCCGCTCGCTGTGGGACCTCGACGTCACGTTCCTCGACCAGGGTCCGAGCGATTCCGCGATCCTCGACCGGCTGCGGGATGGGCGCCGCCTCGCCGAGCAGCACGACTTCCGCAAATGGAAGGCCGAGCTGCACGAGGCTTACCGCGCGACCGAGGCCAAAAGCAGCGAATGGCACCTGCCCGACGGCCGCACGCTGCGCGTGGTCACCACGCCGAATCCGGAAGGCGGCGTGATCTATCTCTACGACGACATCACCGAGCCGCTCGACCTGCAGCGTCGTTTCGAGGCGCTGATCCGCGTCCAGGGCGAGACCCTCGACAACCTGGCCGAAGCCGTCGCGGTGTTCGCGAGCGACGGGCGGCTGCGGCTGTTCAATCCGGTGTTCGCGCAGATGTGGAAGTTCGATCCGGCATCGCTGCAGGAACGGCCACACGTGGAACACGTGATCGCCTGGTGCCTTGCGATCGCCGGGGACAATCCGATCTGGCCGCAGCTCCGCATGACCGTCACAGCGATCGACGGCCGCATGCCGGTCACCGGCGAGATGGAGCGGCGCGACGGCAGCGTGGTCAAATGCGCGACCGTGCCGCTGCCGGACGGCGCCACGCTGGTCACGTTCCAGGACATCACCGACTCGGTCAATGTCGAGCGCGCGCTGCGCGAGCGTAACGAGGCGCTTGAAGACGCCGACAAGATCAAGATCGATTTCGTCCACCACGTTTCGTACGAGTTGCGCTCGCCGCTCACCAACATCATCGGCTTTGCACATTTCCTCGGCGACGACACCACCGGCCCGCTGAACCAGAAGCAGCACGAATACCTGAGCTACATCACGACCTCGACCAACGCGCTGCTGGCGATCATCAACAACATCCTCGATCTCGCCACCATCGACGCCGGCGCCATGTCGCTCAACCTGGGCAATGTCGACATCGCCTCCACCATGGCGGCCGCCGCGGAAGGCGTGCAGGATCGCGTGGAACAGGCCGGTATCTCGCTGTCGATCCGCACCGCGCCGGACATCGGCACGTTCGTCGCCGATGAGCGGCGCGTGCGTCAGGCGCTGTTCAACCTGCTCGCCAACGCCATCGGCTTCTCACCGCCGAACGGTATGGTGACGCTGGCGGCGCAGCGGCTGCAGGATTCCGTGGTGTTCATGGTCACCGACCAGGGGCCGGGCATCCCGCCGGACGTCAAGGACAAGGTGTTCGACTGGTTCGAGACCCACTCGCTCGGCTCGCGCCACCGCGGCACCGGGTTGGGCCTCTCGCTGGTGCGCTCGTTCGTCGAACTGCACGGCGGGACGGTCACGATCGATTCCGCGATCGGGCGCGGCACCACCGTGACCTGCATCTTCCCGACCGAAGCCGCCGGCCAGCGCTCGATTAGCGCAGCGTGAGCTAACCACGCGGCGTAGCTCACCCTTCCCCCCGTCACCCTGAGGTGGCCACGCAGCGGCCCTCGAAGGGCGACGGCCCGGCTCGAACAACGAATGCGATGGCCGTGCATCCTTCGAGGCCCGCCTATGGCAGGCACCTCAGGATGACGGGTAGAGATTGGTCTGCGCCGAAGCGGCTCAGTACCGCCAGGGATCGATCGTCGCGAGCGGGAACGCGCTGAACACCGACGGCACGGTGACTACCGGCGCATTCATGTGCAGGTAGTTCTTGTTGAGATCGGCGAACGTATTGACGCCGAGCAGGCCGAGCGAACGCTGCACTTCGTCCTCAAGAATCTCGAGCATCCGCACCACCCCGGCCGTGCCGCCGGCCGCCAGGGCGTAGCACTGCATGCGGCCCATCCCGACCAGGTCGGCGCCGAGCGCGATCGCCTTCACGATGTCGCTGCCGCGATAGAACCCGCCGTCGATCATGATCTTGGCGCGCCCGGCGACCGCATCGACGACCTCCGGCAGCACATCCATCGAGCCCCGGCCATGATCAAGCTGGCGGCCGCCGTGGTTCGAGATGTAGATCCACTCGATTCCGTGCTCGACCGCGAGCTTGGCGTCTTCGGCGGTGGCGATGCCCTTGATGATGAGCGGGATATTGTACTGCTTCTTGATGCGATCGATCTGCTTCCAGTCGAGTTCCATCTGAAAGGTGCGGCCCGCTACCCGGCGACGACCGGCGGTCTGATAGCGCTTGGCGAGATCGCGCTCGCGCCGGCTGTAATGCGCGGTGTCGACCGTGAAGCAGAACGCAGTGAAGCCGTTCTTGATCGCGCGCTCGACGTGGTCGTTGACGAACGCCTCGTCGCCACGGACGTAAAGCTGGAAGAGGCGCAACGCGTCGGGCGCGGCTTGCGCCACGCCCTCGAGCCCGGGCTCGGTGACCGACGACATCATATGGCCGATGCCGAATTCCCCGGTGGCGCGCACGATCTCTCCCGCCGCGCCCGGATGGAACGATTCGAGCGAGCCGACCGGCGCCAGCACGACCGGCAGGCGCATCTTACGGCCGAAGCGTTCAACCGACGCGTCGACCTTGCTGACGTCGGTGAGCACGCGCGGCCGGAACGCGATCGCATCGAGCGCCATGCGGTTGCGCCGCAGCGTCGTTTCGGTCTCGGCTGCGCCGACGATGTAGTCCCAGTGGTTCTGGCTGAGATTCTGCCGCGCCTTGGCGACGAACTCGTGCAGGTTCATGAATTCCGTCACCGACGCCTGGATCTGCTCGGCGGCCTGCGGTGCTGCGACTTTTTCTTGCATGGTGGGCTTACTCGCGATCGTTGAAGCGTCTTGATTTGCTGAGGCGGACTCGGTCGGCTCCCTACTGGGGAGAGGGAGCCCACCGAACTCGCTGCATGTTCTGATCTGTGCGGGGGCCCGTCAATCCAGCTTGGCGCCGATCGAACGGCGCCGCGATAGCGCCGGCCGCCAAGCCCAAAATATCCGGCGCGAGCGGTTCGTGATCGTTTCCTTGGCGTTTCCCCTTACCGCCCGTCGGCGGACCCCGCGTGGCAGAATTTCGCTCACGACAGCTTCTGGTAGCACTCAGAAATGACGCAAATGCCGCGATTTCTGCGTCCAACCGAGCCGGGCCGCGCCCCGGTGCCACCGAGTTACCCACGGACAGGGGCCAAGCCGCTTTTCCCCGCAGGCCGGGACCGTTACGGTCGGGATCGACATGCTGAGATTCTCACACCCATGCTGACGACGACCGGCGGCGCGAGCTTCACGGTAGTGCTGCCGGACGAGCAGGCCACCATGCGGCTGATGGTGGACGTCGCATCCGCGCTGGAACCCGGCGACGTGCTCACCCTTTCCGGCGACCTCGGCGCCGGCAAGACCACCTTTGCGCGCGCGATGATCCGCTATCTCGCCGGCGACGAGACGGTGGAGGTGCCGAGCCCGACCTTCACGCTGATGCAGGTCTACGAGCTGCCGCGCTTCCCGGTGGTGCATGCCGACCTCTATCGGGTCGCGGGATCGGAGGAACTCGCCGAGCTAGGCTTCGACGATTTGCCGGACGGCGCCGTCGTCGTCGTGGAGTGGCCCGACCGCGCCGCCGGTTTCCTGCCGAACGACCGCATCGACGTGACTCTGACGCTTGCACCGAAGCTCAAGCCGGAGTTCCGTCACGCCCGCGTCACCGGCTACGGCGCCTGCGCGACCCGCGTCGACCGCATCGCCTCGGTGCGCCAGTTCATCGCCGAAGCCGGCCTGAGCGAAGCGACGCGCGTGCGGATGCCTGGCGACGCCTCAACGCGCCGCTACCACCGCCTGATCCTCGGCAACCGCCGCGCCATCCTGATGGACGCGCCGCGCCGGCCGGACGGGCCGCCGGTCAAGGACGGCAAGCCCTACAGCCAGATCGCGCATCTCGCGGAAACGGTGGTGCCGTTCGTGGCGATGGCCAAGGCGCTGCGCGCGCAGGGCCTCACCGCGCCGGAGATCCAGCACGCCGATTTGCAGCAAGGCCTGCTCGTGATCGAGGACCTCGGCGCCGAAGGCGTGGTCGCGGGCGAGCCGCCGGCGCCGATCGTGGACCGCTACGAGGCCGCGGTCGACGCCTTGCTGGCCTTGCATGGCAAAACCCTGCCGGCGGTGCTGCCGGTGGCGCCGCATGTCGAGCACGCGATTCCACCCTACGACATGGATGCGATGCTTATCGAGGTCGAGCTGCTGCTCGAATGGTACCTGCCGCGGCTCGGCATCGTGGTCACCGACGATGCGCGCGCGGATTTCTTCGGATACTGGCGCGATGCGCTCAAGCCGTTGCTCGCCGCGCCGCTGACCTGGACGTTGCGCGACTACCATTCGCCCAATCTGCTGTGGCTGCCCGGCCGGACCGAGGTCGCCCGGCTCGGCGTGCTCGATTTCCAGGACGCGGTGATGGGACCGCCGGCCTACGACCTCGCCTCGCTGCTGCAGGACGCGCGCGTCGACGTGCCGGAAGCCATCGAGGTCCCGCTGCTCGGCCGCTATGTGCGGCAACGGCGCACCGACGATCCCGACTTCGACCCCGGCACCTTCATCCGCAGCTACGTCACGATGGCGGCGCAACGCGCGACGAAGATTTTGGGTATCTTTGCGCGCCTGGACGTACGCGACGGCAAACCGCAATATTTGCGTCACATCCCGCGGATATCGGGCTACCTGCAACGCTCGCTCGCGCACCCCGCGCTTGAGCCGTTGAACGAGTGGTATGGCCGCCATGTCCCGGGGCTAAAGTCTTAACGATTCGCACGCATCTTTGATTCGGGACGATCCAGGAACAGCCGATGGGGGAGCAAGACCGTAACGCCGTGCCGCGTGCCGCCATGGTGATGGCGGCCGGCCTTGGCACGCGCATGCGGCCCTACAACGGCCAGATCCCGAAGCCGCTGGTCACGGTCGGCGGCAAGGCGCTGATCGACCACGTGCTCGACCGGCTGGCGCAGGCCGGGGTCGCGCGCGCGGTGGTGAACGTGCATCACCTCGCCGACCAGATCGAGCGCCACCTCGCCGGCCGCAAGTCGCCGCAGATCGTGATCTCGGACGAGCGCGCGCAGCTGCTCGGCACCGCCGGCGGTCCGGTCAACGCCATGCCGCAGCTCGGCGACGGGCCGTTCTTCCTGGTCAATTCCGACACCATCTGGATCGACGGCGTGATGTCCAATCTCAAGCGGCTCGCGGCGTCGCTCGACCCGGCGCGGATGGATGCGCTGCTGCTGATGGCGCCGACTGCAACCGCCACAGGCTATTCCGGCCGCGGCGATTTCTCGATGGCGGCCGACGGCCGCCTCAAGCGGCGCGGCGAACGCGACGTGGTGCCGTTCGTCTATGCCGGCGCCGCGATCCTCACGCCCGCGTTCTTCGCCGGCGTCGCCCCCGGGCCGTCGTCGATGACGCCGCTGTTCGACCGCGCCGCCGAAACTGGCCGGCTGCACGGGCTGCGCCTCGACGGCATCTGGATGCATGTCGGAACCCCCGACGCGGTAGCCGCGGCCGAAGCGGCGCTGGTCGCCAGCGCGGCTTAGTCCCCCACTATCCACCGTCATGCGCGGGCTTGACCCGCGCATCCATCGCTTTCGTAAGAAGATGGATCGCCGGGTCAAGCCCGGCGATGACAGCCGATAGATTCAACGCGGACAGAAGCTGATAGGCTACAATCACCCATGACGATTCCGTCGCCACGCGTTTTCACCATTCCAGCCTCGGCGCCGTTCGTGCCGACGCTGATCGGCGCGCTGCGTAACGGCACCCTGGTCGAGGGCTTTTCCGACACCGGCGATCCGCTGGCGCTCGCGTCCGCGACGATCTACTTGCCGACGCGGCGCGCCTGCCGGCTCGCCCGCGACCTCTTCCTCGATGCCACCGGCGCCGACGCCGCGATCCTGCCGCGCATCATCCCGATCGGCGACATCGACGAGGACGAGTTGGTGTTCGCCGACGTCGCCAACCCCGGCGCGCTCGATCTCACTGACGAGCTTGGTGGACTCGAGCGCCGGCTGCTGCTGGCCCAGCTCGTCACCAAATGGGCGGCTTCGCAGGCGATCCGCCGCGAGGGCAGCGCCCCGCTGGTCGCCAACAATCCGGCATCGGCGCTGGCGCTCGCCGACGCGCTGGCGCGGCTGATGGACGACATGACCACGCGGCAGGTGCCGTGGGAAAATCTCGATACGCTGGTGCCGGGCGAGCACGACGAATACTGGCAGCTCACGCTGCGCTTCCTGAACGAGATCGTACGCAATGCCTGGCCAGCGATCCTCGCCGAGCGCGGAAGAATCGAGCCGGCGGAGCGCCGCGACCTGCTGATCGCCGCCGAAGCCAAGCGGCTCGCCGTACACACCAGCGGTCCCGTGATCGCGGCCGGCTCGACCGGCTCGATGCCGGCGACCGCGACATTGATCGAGACCATCTCGAAGCTGCCGCATGGCGCCGTTGTTCTGCCCGGCCTCGACACCGACCTCGACGAGCCGGCATGGGACGATATCGCGGGCCGGCGCGACGCCGAGGGACGCACGATCCTTGCGCCCGCCATCGGCCATCCGCAGTTCGCCATGCAGGCGCTGCTGCGGCGGATCGGCATCACCCGTGACGAAGTGCGCCGTCTCGGCGAACCTTCGGCACACGGCCGCGAGGCCGTCGTCTCGGAGGTGATGCGCCCCGCCGACACCACCGACCAGTGGCGCGAGCTTGCCCAGCGCGGCCTGCGCCTCGACGACGCGCTCGCGCATGTGTCGGTGATCGCGGCGGCGAATGCCGAGGAGGAAGCGCTCGCGATCGCGGTCGCGTTGCGCGAGGTGATCGAGACCGACGGCAAGACCGCGGCGCTGGTGACGCCCGACCGGGCATTGGCGCGACGCGTGCTCGCCGCGCTCGCCCGCTGGAACGTCGCGGTCGACGACTCCGGCGGTGACGCGCTCGCCGATACGCCGGCCGGCGTGTTCGCGCGGCTCGTTGTTGAGGCGGCCTTCAAGGGACTTGAGCCGGTCACGCTGCTGGCGCTGCTCAAGCATCCGCTGCTGCGGCTTGGTGCCGGTGCCGACGCCCATGCGCAATCCATCGCTGTGATCGAGCAGGCGGTGCTCCGCGGTCCACGCCCGAAGCCTGGCACCGCCGGGTTAGCGCACGCGCTCGACACGTTCCGCGCCAACATCGACAAACTTTACCGCTCCGACCCGCGTCGGCGACTGACTCCGGGGCAATTGAAGAACGCCGCGGACTTGATCGCGGCGCTCACGGAAACTCTCAAGCCGCTCGAAGCGCTGGCCAAGACGCGGCAGCCGCTTGCGACGCTGGCCGAGGCGCACCGGCAGGTCATCGACGCGCTGTCGCGACCGCGCGACGGCGTCGCCTTCGCCGGGCCCGATGGCAACGCGCTCGACCGCGCGTTCGAGGAGATCGCCGACAACGCGCAGGACGCCGTCGCGGTCACAGCGGCGGATTATCCCGACCTGTTGCGCGCCATCGTTGCTGAGCGGCCGGTGCGCCGGCCCGACCGGCCGGGCGTGCGCGTTCGCATCTACGGCCTGCTGGAAGCGCGTCTGCAATCGATCGACCGCGTCGTGCTTGGCGGGCTGGTCGAGGGCGTATGGCCGCCGGAGACGCGCAGCGATCCCTGGCTCAGCCGGCCGATGCGCCGCAGCCTCGGTCTCGACCTGCCGGAGCGGCGAATTTCGCTGTCGGCACACGACTTCGCGCAGATGCTGGGCGCCGGCGAGGTCGTGCTGGCCTATCCCGCCAAGCTTTCCGGCGCCCCGACGGTCTCGTCACGCTTCCTGCAGCGGCTGGCGGCGGTCGCCGGCGAGAAGCGATGGGATGCCGCGCGCGAGCGCGGCGAGCGTTACCTCGCCTGGGCGCGCGAGCTCGACCGGCCGGCGGCGGTGCCGCGGCCGGTGCCGCGGCCCGAACCGAAACCCGCGCGTGACGCACGCCCGACCTCGCTTTCCGTCACCGAGATCGAGACCTGGCTGCGCGATCCCTACTCGATCTATGCACGGCACATTCTGAAGCTGCAGCCGCTCGACGCCATCGACACGCCGCCCGGTGCCCGCGACCGCGGCACCGTCATCCATGGCGCGATCGGCCGCTTCACGTCGCAGTTCAAGGATGCGCTGCCCAACGACGCCATCGGCGAGTTGATCAAGCTCGGCGAGGAAGAGTTCGCCGTGCTCGAGGATTTTCCCGAGGCGCGCGCGTTCTGGTGGCCGCGGTTCCTGCGCATCGCGCGCTGGTTCGCCGACTTCGAGACGCGACGCCGCCTCAACGTGACCGGGATCAGCGCGGAGATCGGCGCCAAGCTCGAGATCCCGCTCGGCCACCGCGCGTTCACGCTGCGCACCCGTGCCGACCGCATCGAGCACCTGCGCGACGGCAGCTACGCGATCCTCGACTACAAGACCGGCCGGCCGCCGACCACGCCGCAGGTGTCGTCCGGCCTCACGCCACAGCTCACACTCGAAGGCGCGATCCTGCGCGCCGGGAAATTCGAAGGGATACCCGAAGGGGCATCGATCGCGGAAGTGCTCTACGTCTCGCTGCGCGGCGGCGATCCCGCCGGCGAACTGAAGCCGATCGCCTTCGACGACAGCACGCCTGACGAAAAATCCGACGACGCGCTGCGCAAGCTGACCGTGCTGGTGACCAAGTTCGAGGACGAGGAGATCGGCTACCTCTCCAAGGAGCGGCCGATGTTCATGCGCCGCGGCGGCGGCGATTACGATCATCTCGCGCGTGTGAAGGAGTGGTCGCTGACCAGCGGCGCCGCCGAGGACGGGGGCGAAGCGGAATGAACATCGCCCACACTCCGATGAATGATGTTCGGGCGTTCGCGCCCCACGGTTCCCTCCCCCCTTGCGGGGGAGGGACAGGGAGGGGGGTAGCAGCACGCCCAGAGTTTGCCGTTACCCCCCACCCCAACCCTCCCCCGCAAGGGGGGAGGGAGCACAGCACCCACGTCGCCCCGCTCTGCCTCGCAATACGCCAGCTAGCGCCAATCGATACTCAGGGCTTTCGAGACACCGAATGAGCGACCGCGTCATCCCCAATGCGGTGCTGGCGGTGCAGCACCAAGCGTCCGACCCCGCGGCGTCGGCATGGGTGTCGGCGAATGCCGGCTCCGGCAAGACCTACGTGCTGGCGCAGCGCGTGATCCGCCTGCTGCTCGACGGCACCGACCCGTCGAAGATCCTGTGCCTCACCTACACCAAGGCGGCGTCCGCCAACATGGCGAACCGGGTGTTCGAGCGGCTCGCCGGCTGGACCACGCTCAGCGACGAGGCGCTGGAAAAGGAAATCCGCAAGACCGGGGTCAAGCGCATCGACGCCAAGCGCCTCGCGCGCGCACGGAAGCTGTTCGCGGAGGCGCTGGAGACGCCGGGCGGCCTGAAGGTGCAGACCATCCACGCCTTCTGCACGCGGCTCCTGCAAACATTCCCGTTCGAGGCCGATGTCGCCGCGCGCTTCCAGGTGCTGGAAGAGACGCAGCAGAAGCAGATGATCGAGGCGATCCGGCTCGACGTGCTGCTCGGCGCATCGGCCAGGCCCGACAGCGCCGAGGGCCGCGCGCTCGCGACCATCATCACGCTGGCGAGCGACTTTGCGTTCCAGCTGGCCCTGGCCGAAGCGATCCAGGAACGCGAGAAGGTGATGGCATGGCTCGACCGCGCGGGCAGCATCGACGCAGCGATGGCGGAGCTGTCGCAATCGCTCGGGATCGATGCGGACGAGACCATCGAAAGCGTCGAACGTGAACTGTTCGAGGCCTCGCTGATCGCCGCGACGGAATGGCCGGCGCTGATCGCGATCCTGTCCAAGGGCGCCAAGACCGACCGCGACCAAGCGGATCGCGTGACCGCCATGCGCACCACAACCGGACCCGACCGTTTCGCAGCGTTGCTCTCGGTCTTCTGCACCGCCGACGGCTCCGCCAAGGCGAGCATCGCCACCAAGAGCCTGCGCGACCGCAATCCCGATCTCTGCGGCCGCTTCGCCAGCGAGCAGAAACGCGTCTGCGCGCTGCTTGACCGCAGACGCGCGGTCATCGCCCGCACTCGCACCGGCGCGATGCTGACGCTCGCCAGCGCGGTAATCCGGCGCTACCGCACCGAGAAGGAAGCCCGCGGCCTGCTCGACTACGAAGACCTCGTCACCAAAACTCGCGATCTGCTCTCGCGTGTGAGCGCGGCCTGGGTACACTACAAGCTCGACCTCGGCATCGATCATCTCCTGATCGACGAGGCGCAGGACACGAGCCCGGAGCAATGGGAGATCGTCGAGCGGCTGGTGGCGGAGTTCGCCGTCGGTGCCGGCGCGCGCGGCACGCTATCTCGCTCGATTTTCGCGGTCGGCGACGACAAGCAATCGATCTTCTCGTTCCAGGGCGCCGACCCGCGCGAATTCCACGAGAAGCAGATCCGGTTCAAGCGGACTTTCGAGGCCGCCAGCATCGAATGGCGCGACGTGCGCCTCGCCTATTCGTTCCGCTCGAACGACAGCGTGCTGACCGCCGTGCAGCACGTGTTTGAGACGCAGCCGGTGTTTCGCAGCGTGACCACCGACGAGGGCGGAATCTCCGCACACTTGGCATTGCCTGATGCTGCTCCCGGCCTGGTCGAGATCTGGCCGCTGGTCGAGCCCGAGAAGCGCGATCCGATCCCGCCGTGGGATTCGCCGTTCGACCGCACCTCGGAGACGAGCCCGCGGGTCAAGCTCGCGCGCCAGATCGCCAAGGCCGTGCGGCTCTGGATTGAGCGCAAGGACAATGTCGGCACCGGCGCCGAGCGCCACGCCGTGCGGCCCGGCGACATCCTGGTGCTGGTGCGCCAGCGCGGGCCGCTGTTCGAGGCGGTCATTCGCGCGCTGAAGAACGAGGGCATCGACGTCGCGGGGGCCGACCGGCTGGTGCTGACCGAGCACATCGCGGTGATGGACCTGCTCGCGCTCGCCGACGCCATCCTGCTGCCGGAAGACGACCTCGCGCTCGCAACCGTGCTCAAGAGCCCGCTGTTCGGCCTGAGCGAAGATGAGCTGTTCGCGTTGGCCATCGATCGCAAGGACAGCAACAGCCTGCGGGCGGCGCTGACCGAACGCCGGCCCGACATTGCTGCGCGCTTCGAAACCATCGCACGCGACGCGCGCGCGCTTTCGCCGTTCGCGTTCTACGCCGGCCTGCTCGGCGCCGACCACGCGCGCAAGCGCTTCCTGTCGCGGCTCGGGCCCGAAGCCAACGACGTGATCGACGAGTTTCTCAATCTCGCGCTGGCCTACGAAAGCCGTGAGACGCCGTCGCTGCAGGGGTTCGCCGCGTGGCTGCGCACCGCCTCGGCGGAGATCAAGCGCGACATGGAAATCGCCCGCGACGAGGTGCGGGTCATGACCGTTCATGGCGCAAAAGGCCTTGAAGCGCCGATCGTCATCCTCGCCGACACCACCACCGAGCCGCAGGGTCCGATCCAGCACCAGCCGCGGCTCCTGAGCCTGCCGGCGCAGGACGCGGCGCCCGGCACGCCCGATCGTATCGTGTGGGTGCCTGCGAAACGCGAGGACGTCGCGCCCACCGCCACTGCGCGCGCCGACACCGTCGGTGACGCGGTCGACGAATATCGCCGCCTGCTCTACGTGGCGATGACGCGTGCCGCCGATCGGCTGGTGGTCTGTGGCTCAGTCGGCCTGATCCGGCGGCCGCAGCTCTGCTGGTACGATCTCATCGCCGAAGCGCTGAAACCACATTGTTCGGAGGAGCCCGCCGACGTCGGCGAGGGCACGGTGCTGCGCTATCGCAAGACGCCGTCGAAGCCCGAGACGCTGTCGCTGTTCGACACCTTGGCGCCGCAGGCCGCCAAGCACGATCAGCCGGACTGGCTGATGCGCGCGGCGCCACACGAGACGGCGCCGGTCGCGCCGCTGTCACCGTCCCAGCTCTACGACGAGACCGCGCCGATCGTGCGGGCCCGCGGCGCGGCGCGGCGGCAGGCGATGGCGCGGGGCGTGGTGATGCACCGGCTCTTGCAGTCGCTGCCGGCGATCGATCCGGCGCAGCGGAGCGAGGCCGCGCGCCGCTATCTCGCCGGCAAGAGCCGCGACTTCACCACCGAGGAGTGCGAGGAACTGGCGCGCAAGGCGCTCGCGCTGGTCGCGCATCCCCGCTTCGCCGCGCTGTTTTCGGGGCTCAGCCGGGCCGAAGTGCCGATCGTCGGGCGCGTGGCGCACGGCGGCAAGACCCGCGCCGTCGCCGGCGTGGTCGATCGCCTGGTGGTGACCGACGAGGCCATCCTGATCGCCGACCACAAAACGAATCGCGACCCGCCAACGTCGCTCAACAAAGTGCCCCCCGGCTACCTGGCGCAGCTCGCGCTGTACCGCGCCGTGCTCGCCAAGCTCTATCCCGGGAGGCCGATCCGCGCCGCCCTGATCTGGACCGAAGTGCCTGATCTCATGGAGGTTTCTGACGCCGCCATGGACGCGGCGCTGGCCACCCTCACCTCGTCGTGAAGCGTGCTTGACGGTCGCGGAAGCGGTTCATACTTTCCGACTCCGCAAAGCGCGCAGGCGCTTCCGCCAATGCAGGCGCTTCCCGCCAATAACGAGGTACTCCATGGCCGTCGGCAAAGTTTCTGATGCCACCTTCGAATCGGAAGTCTTGAAGGCCACGGGCCCCGTGGTCGTCGATTTCTGGGCCGAATGGTGCGGCCCCTGCCGGATGATCGCGCCGGCGCTGGAGGAGATCGCAGGCTCGCTCGGCGAAAAGGTCAAGATCGTCAAGCTCAACGTCGACGAGAACCCGCAGACCGCGGCGAAGTACAACATCCAGTCGATCCCGACGCTGCTGATTTTCAAGAACGGCGACATGTCCTCGCGCCAGATCGGCGCCGCGCCGAAGCAGAAGCTCGAGCAGTGGATCTCGGCGGCGGTTTAAGCCTCGGTCGTCATGCGCGGGCTTGACCCGCGCATCCATCTTGTTCGCGAATCGATAGATTGCCGGGTCTCGCCGCTACGCGGCGGCCCGGCAATGACGTTTGATTCCGCGGCAACACTTCAAACTAAGAGCGCCTACGTCGGCGGCGTGCCGTTGGCGTTGAGCACCGCGCCCGCCAGATAAAGCGATCCCGTGATCATCACCCGCGGCAGCGGATCGAGGCCGAGGCGACCGACCTCACTGAGCGCGCTTTCGATATCCGCGCACGCATGCGCGGGAATGTTCGCGGCACGCGCGAGGTCGGCGATCGCCGCCGCAGGAATGGTTTTCTCCTGATCGGGAATCGGCACGGCGAACAACAGCCGCGCGAGTCCGGAGAAATTCCTCAGGAACGCGCCGGCGTCCTTGCTCGAGAGCATGCCGACGACCAACACCAGCGGACGCGACACCCGCTCCTCGAGATCGGCGAGCGCGTTGGCGACGGTGCGGCCGCCGTCCGCATTGTGGCCGCCGTCGAGCCAAAGCTCGCTGCCCGCCGGCAGCAGGCTTGGCAGCTTGCCGTGGGACAGCCGCTGCATGCGCGCCGGCCATTCTGCTTTCGCGACCGCCTCGAACACCGGCGGCGCAAAGCTGAGCGATGGGATCGCGCGCAGCGCCGCGATCGCGACGCCCGCATTCTCGAACTGATGCCGTCCCGAGAGCCGTGGCGCGGGCAGGTCGAGCAGTCCCGCATCGTCCTGATAGACCAGCCGGCCGCGCTCCTCGGTCGCTGTCCAGTTCTCGCCGGCAATCCTGATCGGCGCGCCGGCCCGCGCCGCCGCGCGCTCGATCACCGTGAGCGCCTCGCGCGGCTGCGCCGCCACGATCGCCGGCACGTCGCGCTTGAAGATACCGGCCTTCTCGGCCGCGATCTTGGCGACGGTGTCGCCGAGATAGTCGGCGTGATCGAACGACACCGGCGTGACGACGGTGGCGAGCGGCTTTTCGACCACATTCGTCGCATCGAGCCGGCCGCCGAGCCCGACTTCGAGCAACAGCACATCCGCGGAATGCCTTGAAAACAGCAGCAGCCCGGCGGCGGTCGTGATCTCGAACACCGTGATCGGCGCGCCGGCATTGGCGCGCTCGCATTCCTCGAGCACGGCCGCCAGCTCGTCGTCGGTGGCCAACACGCCTTCGCCCACCTTGCCGATGCGGAAGCGCTCGTTGAACCGCACCAGGTGCGGCGAGGTGTAGACGTGAACGCGCAGCCCCGCCGCTTCAAGGATCGCGCGCATGAACGCGATGGTCGAGCCCTTGCCGTTGGTGCCGGCGACGTGGATCACCGGCGGCAGCTTGCGTTCGGGATTCCCGAGAGCGGCCAACAACCTCCACATCCGGTCGAGCGAGAGGTCGATCAGCTTGGGGTGCAGCGCCAACAGCCGCGTGACGATGGGATCGATGGACGACATGTCCGCGACAATATACCGGATCACGCGTGGCGTGGATTTGACATTCGCGATCGATCCGGCAGCGGATGAAGCTTATGCGCTGGCCGGCACCGTCACGTCGTCGCTTTGCGGCAGCGTAACGATCTCCGTCACCGCCGGCGCAGCCGTGGCGACCGGCGCCTTGGTGAGAATCCGGCAGATATTGGAGAGCGTCGCGCGCAGATCGTTGCGCGGCACTACCATATCGACCATGCCGTGCGCCTGGAGGTATTCCGCGCGCTGGAAGCCTTCCGGCAGCTTCTCGCGGATCGTCTGCTCGATGACGCGCGGACCCGCGAAACCGATAAGCGCGCCGGGCTCCGCTATGTGCACGTCGCCGAGCATGCCGTAGGACGCGGTCACGCCGCCGGTGGTCGGGTTAGTGAGCACGACGATGTAGGGCTTGCCGATCTCGCGCAGCATCTGCACCGCGACTGTCGTGCGCGGCAGTTGCATCAGCGAGAGGATTCCCTCCTGCATGCGCGCGCCGCCGGACGCCGCGAACATGATGAAGGGCGTTTGCTTCTCGACCGCGGTTTCGAGTCCTTTGACCACGGCTTCGCCCGCGGCCATGCCGAGCGAGCCACCCATGAAATCGAAGTCCTGCACCGCAACCACCACCGGCAGGCCGTCGAGCTTGCCATAGCCGAGCTTGATCGCGTCGGTGGTGCCGGTCTTGCTCCGCGCATCCTTGAGGCGGTCGCTGTAACGGCGTTCGTCGCGGAACTTGAGCGGGTCGGTGGGCGCGGGCGGTACCGCGATATCGAACCAGGTCTCGTTGTCGAAGACCGACTTGAGCCGCGCGGTCGCGCTCATGCGCATGTGGTAGTTCGAACCTGGAATGACGAACTGGTTCGCCTCCACGTCCTTGTAGAAGACGAGCTGGCCGGTCTCCGGGCACTTGATCCACAGATTCTCCGGCGACTCGCGCCGGTTCAGGAAGCTGCGAATCTTCGGCCGGACGACGTTGGAGATCCAGTTCATACGATCACTCACAACTCTGTTTGAGCATGATCTTCTTCCGAAAACCGGCTCCCGCTTCTCGGGATCATGCTGCCGCCCGCTAATATGGATGGCCGGGCGATAACCCGCAACGGCCAGTAAAATAGGCTATTTTCCGCCGCGTTTAGCCGAGCGCACGCCGGCAGCGAGGCTCGCGACCAGCTTGGTCACGGCGCCCACGGAAGCAGCCTGCGCCTTGCCGTCGGCATCGAGCGTTGCCCTGAGCGCATCGATCAGCGCGGAGCCCACCACAACGCCGTCCGCCGACTGCGCGATCGCGCGCGCCTGCTCGGCCGACTTCACGCCGAAGCCGACCGCGACCGGCAGCTTGGTGTGGCGCTTGATACGGCCGACTGCGGCCGTGACCGCCCAGGGGTCAGCGGTCGCCGCACCGGTGATGCCGGTGATGGAGACGTAATAGACGAAGCCCGAGGTGTTCGCGAGCACCGCCGGCAAGCGCTTGTCGTCGGTGGTCGGCGTCGCCAGCCGGATGAAGTTGAGCCCGGCGTTGAGCGCCGGAAGGCAGAGCTCGTCGTCTTCCTCCGGCGGCAAGTCCACGACAATGAGCCCGTCGATGCCGGCCACTTTCGCATCGACCAGGAATTTCTCGACACCGTAGATGTAGATCGGATTGTAGTAACCCATCAGCACGATCGGCGTGGTGTCGTCGGCGGCGCGGAAGCTGCGGATCATGGCGAGCGTCTTCGTCATGTTCTGCCCGGCCTTGAGCGCGCGCTGCGACGACGCCTGGATCGCCGGGCCGTCCGCCATCGGATCGGTGAACGGCATGCCGACTTCGATCACGTCGGCGCCGGCATCAGGCAGCGCCTTGAGGATCGCGAGCGAGGTCTCGGTGTCGGGATCGCCGGCGGTCAGGAACGTCACCAGCGCGGCGCGGCCCTGGCGCTTCAGATCGGCAAAGCGGGTATCGATGCGGGTTGTCATTGAACTCTTTAGGTTTCTGGAACTCTTATTTCTGAGACTGGTTCCGGTCGCGCTGGGCGGCGAGCCGCACATTGATGATGCCGACGATCAAGACCGCGACCGCGGTGATCACGTTGAACCAGTCCTTGCCGGTCAGGAGCGGGCCCGGAGTCATGATCTTGATGCGCCAGAAATACGCGAGATAGACGGCGGACACGACGACCAGAACCCAGCCGGTGACCCGCTGCCGGTTGTAGAAGATCACACCTTGCCCCCGAGATGCTCGGCCACCGAAGCGAGGTCCTTGTCGCCGCGGCCGGAGAGGTTGAGCACCATCACGTGGTCCTTCGGCTTCTTCGGCGCGAGATCGATGACACGGGCGATCGCGTGCGCCGGTTCAAGCGCCGGAATGATACCTTCGAGCCGGCAGCAGAGTTGGAACGCCGCCAGTGCCTCCGCGTCGGTCGCGGAGAGGAAGGTCACGCGGCCGATATCGTTGAGCCACGCGTGCTCCGGGCCGATGCCGGGATAGTCGAGGCCGGCGGAGATCGAATGCGCCTCATCGATCTGCCCGTCGGCGTTCATCAGCAGATAAGTGCGGTTGCCGTGCAGGACGCCGGGCCTGCCACCGGCGACCGACGCCGCGTGCATGCCGGAACTGATGCCGTGGCCGGCGGCCTCGACGCCATAGATCTCAACATCCTTGTCGTCGAGGAACGGATGGAACAGCCCCATGGCGTTGGAGCCGCCACCGATGCAGGCGATCAGCGAATTCGGCAGCCGCCCCTCGAGCGCCAGAATTTGCTCGCGGGTCTCGTTGCCGATCACGCATTGGAAATCGCGCACCATCATCGGATACGGATGCGGGCCGGCGACCGTGCCGATGCAGTAGAACGTGTTGGCGACATTGGTGACCCAGTCGCGCAACGCCTCGTTCATGGCGTCCTTGAGCGTCTTCGAGCCGGACTCGACCGGCACGACCTTGGCGCCAAGCGCATTCATGCGCAGCACGTTCGGCTGCTGCCGCGCGACATCGACCGCGCCCATGTAGACGATGCATTCCAGCCCGAACTTCGCGCACATCGTTGCGGTGGCGACGCCGTGCATGCCGGCGCCGGTCTCCGCGATGATGCGCGGCTTGCCCATGCGCTTGGCCAGCATGATCTGGCCGAGCACGTTGTTCACTTTGTGCGCGCCGGTGTGGTTGAGGTCTTCGCGCTTGAAATAGATTTTTGCGCCGCCAAGATGCGCAGTGAGACGCTCGGCGAAATACAGCGGCGACGGCCGTCCGACATAGTGCGTGAGGTGCCCGTCCATCTCGCGCTTGAACGCGGGATCGGCCTTGGCGTCGTCGTAGGCCTTCTCGAGATCGAGGATCAGCGGCATCAGCGTCTCGGCGACGAAGCGGCCGCCATAGATGCCGAAGTGGCCGCGCTCATCGGGCCCGGTGCGGAACGAATTGGGCTGCTGCGGAGCGGTCATGCGCCTCTCGCGACTTTCGGCGCGGCGACGTCAGCCCCGCGGACCGCACGCACGAAGGCGCGGATCTTGTCGTGGTCCTTAATGCCGGGCGAACGCTCAACGCCGGAGGAGACGTCGACCGCGGCCGCCTGCGTGATGCGCAGCGCCTCGGCCACGTTTTCGGGGTCGAGCCCGCCCGAGAGCATGTACGGAATACCGGGATTGATGCCAGCCAGCAGCGTCCAGTCGAAACTCTTGCCGAGCCCGCCCGGCCGCGTCGCCTCACGCGGCGCGCGGGCATCGAAGATCAGCTGGTCGGCCGAATGGGCATAGAGCCGGATCGGCGACAGATCGCTGCGGGTCTCGACCGGGATCGACTTCATCACCGGCAACCGGAACAGGCTGCGGACCGCGGCCACGCGTTCCGGCGTTTCGCGGCCGTGCAATTGCAGCATGTCGGGCTTGAGCGCGTCGATGCTTGCCGCCAGCCAGTCGTTGTCCGCATCGACCGACAGCGCCACCTTCTTGGCCCGGCCGCGCACGCGCTCGCCCAGCGGCCGTGCCGCCTCGAACCCGAGGTGCCGCGGCGACGGCGGAAAGAACACGAAGCCCACGTAATCCGCCCCTGCATCGAGGGCGGCATCGAGCGTGTCGGGCGTCATCAGGCCGCAAATTTTGATTTCAACGGGCATTTTAGCGCTTTTTCCTCTGGCGCGGTTCTAGCGCGACAGGAGGGATTTGTCTTGTGCGTCAGCCCATAAGGCGGCGGTCGCGGCTCAGCCCGCCGGCGGCGGGATGGTCAGTCGCGGCGCGTGGTGAACCGTGGCTCGGGCTCCGGGCAAAGCTTGGCCTGGCAGGACTTGACCTGGCAGACCCTGGCCGTCGCGCCGCTTGAGCTGGTCGTTTTCGAGCCACAGCTCGCGCGCCTGCGTTTCGGCCTGGCGGGCGCGCCCGCGCCACTTGCCCTGGCGCATCCAGGCCGCGACGCCACCGAGGATCACCCCGGCGATGACCAGCGCCAGGATCAGCACATAAAGCGGCAGCGCCAGCGAGAACGCGGGATCGGCCCGGTCGAACGGATCGAAGGAAACGGTCACAACCTGCCGGTTGGCGACCGCCAATGAGATCAGGATGATCGCCAATGGGATCAGGACAAGCGCTCTGACGATCTTCCGAATCATGATCGTCGTCCCGCGCCAGAGGCAGAATCAGCCGCTCGCCCGTTACGGCGACAGGCGATTGAGCCGCTCGCGCATTTCCTTGCCGGTCTTGAAGAACGGCACCGCCTTCTTGCCGACCGAGACGTGGGCGCCAGTGCGCGGATTGCGGCCGGTGCGCGCCGGCCGGTTCTTGACGGAGAAGGCGCCGAAGCCCCGCAACTCAACGCGATCACCGCGCGCCATGGCGGCGATGATCTCGCCCAGGATCGCGTTGACGATGTTCTCGACGTCGCGCTGATAGAGATGTGGGTTCTGTGACGCAATGTGCTGCACAAGTTCGGACTTGATCATCGGAAGCCGTCCCCCCCTCTGCTGGTTTGAGCAGAACAATCGGCCCGTTGCCTTAGTTGCCTGTAGGAGGGTGCCAAAGCGCCAGTAGACCGTCAAGGTTCAGTCGCTCCATCGCCTGGACCGCACCGAGCGATTCGAACCGGCGGGCGACCGAGCCCAGCCCGACGCCGTCGAGCAAAGTGAGCGCGGCGGTGTGCAGGAACGGCAGGTCGCCGAAGCGATCGCGCAGCCGGAAGTCGCGCACCGGCGTCTGCGGATCGATCTTCTTCTCCTTGGCCAGCCAGGCAACCGCCGTGCGCTCGCTGCCGAGCTCGTCCACGAGCTTAAGCGTCAACCCTTGCCGGCCGGTGAACACCCGTCCGTCGGAGACTTTCGCCAACAGCTCATCGTCGATGCCGCGGCGCTTCTGCACCAGTTCCTTGAACCAGGCGTAGGAGTCCATGACGATGTCTTCGACCGCCTTACGCGCTTCCGGGCTCGTCGGCTCGAAGCCCGACGGCGCTGCTTTGAGCGGCGACGACTTGATGGTCTCGACCTGGACGCCGATCGTCTTCAGCAGATCGGATACGTTCGGATACTGGAACAGAACGCCGATCGAGCCGACCAGCGCGGTATCGCTGGCGATGATGTGATCGCCGCCAAGCGCGGCGATATAGCCGCCGGAAGCGGCCAGTCCGTCCACCACGATCACCGTCGGCTTGCTTGCGCGCAGCCGCATCAGCGAATCGTAGAGTTCTTCCGAGCCCGAGGTCGTGCCGCCGGGACTGTTGATGTGCACGATCACGGCCTTGGCGCCCGACTTGGAGAGGCGCTCCAGCGCTTCCGTGCGCTGGCGGTCGGTGCGAATCAGCCCTGTGATGGTGACGCGGGCGATGGCGCCGGTGGCGGTCGCGCCGGTCAGCATGCCGGAGCCGGGGGCGCGCAAGGCGACGCCGACCGCGACCACGGCGATGATCGCCAGCAGCACGGCGAATACCCGCCACAGCGTGAGCTTCCGCCGCATCCGGCGTCGGTCGACGATGGTATCGGCATCGAGTGACATGGGTGAATCTCCTCGATGAATCGGGCGCCGACACTGCCGCCGCCGTTCACCCCGGTCAATGGCCGCAGCAACCGGACGCAATTGTGGCAAACGGCGTCTAAACGACGCCGTTGCTCACAATGCAGCGGGCCTTGGCTAGTGGGACTTAACCAGTGGACTTAACCAGTGGACTTGGCCGGTGGACTTGGCCAGTGGGACGCGCTGGCGGTCCTTTTGATTCTAACTTTCGCAAAGTCGCCCGTGGAAACGGGGTGCGACCGTCGGAATCGGACCGCCAGCCTAGGTCGGAAACGACGAGGCCTTAGGCCTCTTCGTCGTCCTTCTTGTCGGCGGCGCGCTTGAGCGCCGTGCCGAGAATGTCGCCCAGCGTCGCGCCCGAGTCCGAAGACCCGTACTGCGCGATCGCCTCTTTCTCCTCGGCCATTTCGAGCGCCTTGATCGAGACCGAGACCTTGTGGGCGCGGCGGTCGATCTGGGTAACGCGGGCGTCGACCTTCTGACCGACCTGGAAGCGGTCGGAGCGCTGGTCGCCACGGTCGCGCGCGAGATCGGCGCGGCGGATGAAGGTTTCGAGATCGGTGCCGACGATCTTGACGTCGAGGCCGCCCTCCTTCACCGCCGTCACCTCGCAGGTGACGACGCTGCCCTTCTTGACGTCGCCAGCCGACTCGGCAGCGAACGGGTCGCCTTCGAGCTGCTTGATGCCAAGGGAGATGCGCTCCTTCTCGACGTCAACGTCGAGCACCTGGGCGCGCACCTTGTCGCCCTTCTTGTACTCCTCGATGACCTGCTCGCCGGGACGCTTCCAGTCGAGGTCGGAGAGGTGGACCATGCCGTCGACGTCGCCGTCGAGACCCAGGAACAGACCGAACTCGGTCTTGTTCTTGACCTCGCCCTCGACGACCGTGCCCGTCGGGAACTTCTCGACGAAGACCTCCCACGGATTGCGCATGGTCTGCTTGAGACCAAGCGAAATCCGGCGCTTGACCGGATCGACCTCGAGGATCTGCACCTCGACCTCTTGCGAGGTGGAGACGATCTTGCCGGGGTGCACGTTCTTCTTGGTCCACGACATCTCGGAGACGTGGATCAAGCCTTCGATACCCGGCTCGAGCTCCACGAACGCGCCGTAGTCGGTGATGTTGGTGACACGGCCGGTGAACCGCGCCTGGACCGGATACTTCGCCTCGATGCCCTGCCACGGATCGTCGAGCAGCTGCTTCATGCCGAGCGAGATACGGTGGGTCTCGTGGTTGATCTTGATGATCTTGACCTTCACCTGCTGACCGATGTTGAGCACCTCGGTCGGGTGATTGACGCGACGCCACGCGATATCGGTGACGTGCAGCAGGCCGTCGATGCCGCCGAGATCGACGAACGCGCCGTAGTCGGTGATGTTCTTGACGACGCCGTCGATGACCTGACCCTCTTCGAGGTTCTGCACCAGCTCCTGGCGCTGCTCGGCGCGGGTCTCTTCCAGCACGGTCCGACGCGACACGACGATGTTGCCGCGGCGGCGATCCATCTTCAGGATCTGGAACGGCTGGTTGACGTTCATCAACGGGCCGACGTCGCGGATCGGACGGATGTCGACCTGGGAACGCGGCAGGAACGCCACCGCGCCATCGAGATCCACGGTGAACCCGCCCTTCACCTGGCTCGAAATGATGCCGGTGACCTTTTCATTGCCCTGGAACGCCTTCTCAAGCTTGCCCCAGCTCTCTTCGCGGCGCGCCTTGTCACGTGAGAGGACGGCTTCACCGAGCGCGTTCTCGATGCGCTCAAGATAGACTTCGACGGTGTCGCCGATCTTGATCTCGGACTGGCGGCCGGGGCCCGCGAACTCGCGCAGCGCGACGCGGCCTTCGGTCTTCGCGCCCACGTCGATGACCGCAAGGTCCTTCTCGATGCCGACGACTTTGCCCTTGACGACAGTGCCTTCCGAAGGGCTGCCCTGGGTGAACGACTCCTCGAGCATTGCAGCGAAATCTTCGCGCGACGGCGTAGCGGATCCTGCGGTAGCGGTAGCCATGAACTCTCCTGGTCTGCGGACGGCCGGTTGCTTGTGAATGAGCGTTTCGAGCGCGCGGGCCGAAAGCCACGGGCCTTGCAAGCCACTGGGCCTTCGGCACCGCTGATTGCATGACGCAGGCTGCGTAAACTTGCCTGCGATACATCAGCGGCCCGGCGCATTTCCGAGCGATCGAAACGATGGTTCAGGTTTCGGGCGTGCCGTCACGAATGCGGTCGGAGCAGGCTCATCCTCCACGACGGAAGCGCGGTGAGCGCGCTACCGGCCTGCTCGGACGGCTTCGACAATGTCGATGGCGGCCCGGAATGCGGCGTCTATATCCAAATGCGAGGTATCGAGCAAGTGCGCATCCTCCGCGCGCCGCAGCGGGGCCGCCGCCCGGGCCGAATCGCGCTCGTCGCGGCGCAGTATGTCGGCCAGCACATCTGCCTCTTTGACGGGCACCCCAGCGGCCTGCAACTCCAGAGCCCGCCGGCGGGCCCGCACCTCGGGTGCCGCGGTCACGAAAATCTTGATTTCGGCATCGGGGAAGATGACGGTCCCGATATCGCGGCCATCGAGCACCGCCCCGGGCGGGGTGCGGCCGAAATCGCGCTGAAAATCGAGCAAAGCTGCCCGCACTTCCGGGATCGCTGACACCACCGAGGCGGCTTCGCCGACCTGGTGGCTCTTGAGCGCCTTTTCGTCAAAAGCGGACGGATCGAGCGCGCGGGCGGCGCGGGCGGCGCACACCACGTCGCCAAGCGGCTCTCCGGCATCCAGCACGGCTTTCGCCACCGCCCGGTAGATCAGCCCAGTATCGAGGTGGCGCAGCCTGAAATGGGCGGCCAGCCGCTTGCCAAGCGTCCCCTTGCCCGACGCCGCCGGTCCGTCGATGGCAATGATCATGGCGCGACAATCAAGGTTGGGTGGGGGACGAACATCCGGTATGTGACGGCTCTGCGAATGATTTTATCAACACGCCGATGCCACACTTGCAAGCCGCCAGCAGACCCATAGCCGCCTCGCCCGGCCTCCGGCGACCCTGCCACCGTCGCGATCGACTTCAAGACACGCATTTTGGAGTCACGCGCCAAGGGGGTACGCGCTGATGTCGCTGAGGCGGAAATTCTTCGGTCACCCCTGGGTCCTGAAGACTATCGGGGTGCTGGGCGCGGAATATCTGCGCCTGGTGTGGAACACGAGCCGCTTCACGGTCGAGCCCGCCGACGCCTATGAATGCGTGGAGCCGGAGCAGCCCATCATCATCGCGATGTGGCATGGCCAGCATATCCTCGCGCCGTTCATTCGGCGCCGGCACCACAACCCGACTAGAGTGCTGATCTCCCGTCACCGCGACGGCGAGATCAACGCGCTCGCGGCGCAGCGGCTGGGCATCGGGACGGTGCGCGGCTCCGGCAACCACGACCGCCGGTTCGACGAGAAGGGCGGCGTCGGCGCGTTCTGGGCCATGCTGGCGTCGCTGCAGGAGGGCTGCAACATGGCGCTGACCGCCGACGTGCCGAAGGTGGCGAAGGTGGCAGGCCTCGGCATCATCAAGCTGGCGCGCGAATCAGGGCGGCCGATCTATCCGGTGGCCGTAGCCACCAGCCGCCGCCTCGAATTCGACAGTTGGGATAGCGCGGCGATCAACCTGCCGTTCAGCCGGGGCACGATCGTGGTCGGCGAGCCGATTCGCGTGGCCGCCGACGCCGACAAGGATGCGCTCGAAGCGGCGCGCAGCGGGCTCGAACGCTCGCTCAATGCCCTGACGGAGCGCGCCTACGCGATCGTCGATCGCAAACAGTAGGCGCTGACTTGGCGCTTGGCGGCAGCCTCAGCCTAGCTCGGCGCCGAGCCCGCGCATCATCGGCACGAAGCTCGGGAAGCTCGTCGCGATAAACGTCGAGTCGTCGATGCCGACCGGCTTTTCGCTGGCAAAGCCCATCACCAGGAACGCCATCGCGATGCGATGATCCATGTGGGTGGCGACAGTGCCGCCGCCCAAGGCGCGCCCCTTGCCGTGCACGATCAGGTCGTCGCCCTCGATCTCGACAGCGACGCCGTTCGCCCTCAAGCCATCGGCGACCCCGGCGAGGCGGTCTGATTCCTTGACCCGCAATTCCTTGAGGCCGCGCATGCGCGTGGTCCCTTCGGCGAAGGCGGCAGCCACCGCGAGGATCGGATATTCGTCGATCATCGACGGCGCGCGCTCGGCCGGCACATCGACGCCCTTCAATGCGGAGCCGCGCACGCGGAAATCCGCCATCTCCTCGCCGACGTCGCTGCGCAGATTGAGCGTCTCGATATTGGCCCCCATTTCAAGCAGCGTCGTGATCAAGCCGGTGCGCAGCGGGTTGGTCATCACATCTGTGAGAACGAGATCCGAGCCCGGCACGATCAACGCCGCCACCATCGGAAACGCGGCCGACGACGGATCGGCCGGCACCACCACCGGCGCGGGGCGAAGCTCGGGCTCGCCCTTGAGCACGATCTTGCGGCCGTAGGTGCCCTCCGGCGTGACGGTGACGTCGGCGCCGAAATGCGCGAGCAGCTTCTCGGTGTGGTCGCGGCTCGCTTCGGTCTCGATCACGGTGGTTTCACCGGGGGCGGCCAGCGCCGCGAGCAGCACCGCCGACTTGATCTGCGCCGACGGCACCGGCGTGCGGTAGACGATCGGGATCGGATCGCGCGCGCCCTCGATGGTGACTGGGAGGCGGCCGCCCTCGGCCATCTCGGTCGCCCGCGCACCCATCAGCATCACCGGGTCGAGGATGCGCATCATCGGCCGCTTGCGCAGCGAGGCGTCGCCGTCAAACGTCGTCGTGATCGGACAGCCGGCCGCCAAGCCCATGATCAGCCGGCAGCCGGTGCCGGAATTGCCGAAATCGAGCACCCCCTGCGGCTGCTTGAAGCCGCCGACCCCGACGCCGTGCACGCGCCAGGCCCCCTCGCCGGTGCGCTCGACCAGCGCGCCCAGCGACCGCATGGCCTTGCCGGTGTTCAGGACGTCTTCGCCCTCAAGAAGCCCGGTAATCCGGGTCTCTCCCACCGCCAAAGCGCCAAAAATCAGCGCGCGATGGGAGATCGATTTATCGCCGGGGACGCGCAGGCGGCCCTTGAGCGGGGCGCCGGCGCGGGCGGCAAGCGGGGACGGGGCAGCGGCGTGGCTCACGGGACCCTCAACTGACACTCGGAGCGACCTCCTACCATGGCGGGACCCCAAGGGTCATCAACTGCGGCCGAAACCAGGCCACAACTCCTATTGACAGCGGCATTTCCACTGTCCAAGTGAAGCACCTCATTTCCGACCCTGCCCTGAGGAACCCGGACCGTGGCAAAACCCGAGCTTGGCACCAAGCGGCTTTGCGCAAGTTGTGGCGCAAAGTTTTACGATCTCAGCAAGACGCCGATCACCTGCCCGAAGTGCCACACCGTGATGGAGATCGCTCCTGTCACGACGCGCCCGCGTCCGGAGCCGGCGCGCGCCGCCGCACCGGTCAAGGAAGTGGCCGTGGAGCCGGAGACGCAGGACGCAGAATTTGTTTCGCTCGAGGACGCCGACGCCGAGGCGTCGGGCAAGAAGGTCGCGGGCGATGCCGACGTTGCTGACGACGATATCGAGATCGACGACGAGCCGATTGACGATGCCGCCCTCATCGAGGAGCAGGAAGAGTCCGACGACGACGTCACCGACATCATCGGCGAGCGCGAGGACAACGAAGAGGAACCCTGAGATCGCGCTTCGGCTGGCATCGGCCGCCGGATCGGGTTAAGTTAGTGAATCAATGCGCGGCAGTTCCCAACGCCGCGACTGGAATGGGGCCATAGCTCAGTTGGGAGAGCGCTTGGATGGCATTCAAGAGGTCGTCGGTTCGATTCCGACTGGCTCCACCACTTCCTAGGTTGATCGGCTGGTGTTGTTACGAGCGCGGCGGTGCGCACAGTCGCCGCCGGACATCGTCGAATCAGGCACCGTCGAGCTGCGTGTCGAAGACCGCGAGCATCGCGGCCGTGCTGGCATAGTCCCTACGCTGCCGATCGAGCCAGCCGCGCACCGCTGCTTTCAGCGCGCCATCAGACCGATGGCGCGCTTGGCATAGCGACCGCCAGTGTCGTCTCAGAACAGCAAGTCCCCGCCCGGGAACCGCCCGAAATGCGAGAACATGGCTTCATAGTCGAAGTCCGAGCTGGCGAGCGACCAGCGATTCATGATGTCGCTCTGACCTGCGTCGGGGCCTGCAAACCGCCCAGCGGGCGCGTTGTTATCGTCGATGGATGAGCCATCTGACGGGCTGATATGCATGATCATGTCGTTGTAGTCGAAATCCGATCCCTGGGCCGCCGTGAGATCCTCGAACGCAAAGGTGTTGGCGCCGTAGGAATGGATGTACTCGACGTTGCCGACGTTGCCGGCACCGACCACGAACAGGTCACCGTTCTGCGTGAGAAGAACCGGCGCGTAGTAGCCGGTCTCGCCCTGCACCGTCCACGTGGATACGTCGTTGAATTGGCCACCGTGGTGCCCCCAAAAGCCACCATCGAGATTCGCCAGGACCGCAGCCCGGAATGCCGGCGTGTTGCCGTAAGCGACGCCATCCACCGAGAATTGATGGGTGACAAAGTCGACGTCGAATCTGACGAAAGCCAACGTGTTGGTGTTGGCGGAGCTACCCGCCGTCTCGACATCGAGTGTCACACCATGGTCGAGGTACAGCATCGGCAGGTTGAACACGCGCTGGACGCTGGCCATCTGCTCGACGTCCGACAAGGTGTTTTCGGTGACCGCACTGATTTCCACGCCGCCGACGCTGATGCTGAACGAACCGTCGCCGTTGGGCGTCACGACGACGTTGGCCGCCATGTTGGGGGCGTCGTCGCCGATTTGAATGGCGAAATTCAGCTTCTGCCCGATCGGCAAATAGACGGACTGTGTTCCCTCCATGAGGGTGACACCGGCATCCGAGGGAACCGAGCCGACGGCTCCGAGCACCGCGTCGGCGAGGGTGACGCCCGGTCCCGTGTGGCCATCGCGAGCCACCAGCTGCCCGCTGCCGTCGGTGGCATAGAGCAGGATGGTCGCGGCTATTGGCAGGCTCGAGGATAGCGCCGCGAGCTTGACCCAGTTGCCGCCGATGTCCGGCCCCGACAGGTCCGGCACCAGGGTGAGGGATTTGCCGTCGGAACCGGCCGCGAGTGGAATCTCTCCGACACCGACGTTGATATACACCGGCGAGCTGGTTTTCCCGACCGCGCTGCTGCCCGCATATTCGGTCATGACCACCTGATAGGAGCCGTTGCCGAGCTGCTGCGACCCGGGCAACGTGAACCACTGCCCGTCGATGTCGGCGGTGGCCGTCCACGGATTGATGCCGGTCGAGGCGCCTGCGTCTGTCAGAAACGAGACCTGGGCTGTGTTGAGGCCGTGGATCTTGTTGGTATAGGTGGCTGTCCAATGTTGGGTTTGGCTAAGGGGATCGCTGTTGAGACCGGTCCAGCCGAACGCAACGTTGGCGTTGTCGACCTGGATCACCTGCGACGACGAAGGCGTCTCGCTGCTTTGTCCCGACAAGGCGGTGAAGGCGCCGGCCGTCACCGTGCCGACCACCGGCGCGGTCGGTGTCACCAAGCTGTCGATGTAGGTAGACGTCGTATTCCACTGCATCAGCGACAAATCGAGCGTCGGTGTGGTCCCGGTGACATCCACCGTGAAGGTGTGCATGCTGCCGTCCGGATTGAGTGCGCCCGGCGTCACATTGGCCAACCCGTCGACCGCATAACCGCTCGGAGTCGCCACGAACTCGGAGTTGGCGGTCGTTGCGTAGAGGTTGAAGGCCTTTTGCCGGACATCATCGTTCGGGCCGACGACAATGCGATACCAAGACACACCAGAAGCGGCGAGCGGCACGCCGGTGAGAACCAGGCTGCCCGGGGTTTGCGTCGCACTACCACCGCCATCGCCCGTTACCGACTTCCCGTCAGCGGAAAACGTCCAATTCTGCCACAGCGATGCACCCTGGCCGCCGATCAGAACGTAGTTCCACTGCGGATTGCCGTTGGTGTCGTAGTCCTTCAAGAACTCAAAGTAGATCTGCGTCTCGTCGGCGAGGTACATCCCTTGGCCAGAGCCAAAATTGAGCGTGATACTGCTTGTTCCGCTGTTTCCCGGCGTCGGCACCGCATATGTCGAACCGCCCGGCGCAATATAATTTGCAATGGTCGGCGCGATGTAGCCGGGCGGGATCTCGTCGTCCGCGAAAATCTTGAGGTTGATTTCGCTGACGTCGGCACCGTTGGCATAGATCGGAAGGAGCGGACCACCCGCACTGTAGGCATTCATCAAGGCGTCTGAATACGTCGACCCGTATGAATTGGAATTGTCGAAGAACACCTTTGAATATGTGTCCATGAACGCGGGTTGCCCGCTGGACAAGTTGTTGCCGAAGGCAAACGTCGGATCCCAATTGTAGTTTTTGTTGAGGTCGATCGGAACGGTCGACTCGCTGTTCAGGGATTTCCCCGTGACCTGATAATATCCAGCCGTAAAGCCGTTGGTGAATTGCTGGAGGACCTTGCCCCACTGATTGTTCGCGCCGACACCCATCTCAGCGCTCGGAGTAAGTCCGGTCGCGTAAACTTCATAGGGGTCGGTATCGGTCTTGTTGGTATAGACCGTGACCTCACCAAGGCTGGAGTAGATGCTCTGGGACAGCTCTTCCGGCGTGATCCGGATGTGGCCCTGGATCTGGCTGCTGGTAGGGTCCGGGCTCAGCCAGAAGACCGTGCCATCCCATTCCAGGTGGTAACTGAAATATCCGGCATTGCGCCACTCGCCCACCGAACCGGCTGGTAGCCCGCTTTGCAGATCGGGAGCGCCATTGAAGAATCCGTTCACAACAATGGACGGAGGGTTCGGCCCAGCCAGCGCCTCGGAGATGTCGTTGATATAGTCGAGCCAGTCAGACGTCTTGAATGGCTGGTTGTTGTCGATTGCGACCGCCGCCGTCGGTGACATCGCCATCCGCGACTTGCCGCCCAGAGCGCCACCATCGAAAGTGTCGATGGTCGCTGCCGCGAAATCGCTAAACAGCGTCGTAGCGTTGACTTTGTAGCTCCGCGTCCCGGTCTCGGGCACGCTCAATTCCATCGGAAGGCCGAAACCCTCGACCGAAGTGAGGTTGGCCGCATCGCCGACCGCGCTCAGCAGGCTAAGTTCGATGCTGTCGTAACGGTAGGAATAGGTGTCTGCAGTACCCCAGCTGATGTCGCTTTCCTGAGTGATCGCGGTCTGGAGGTCGGTGGCCGTGCCGCCCTGGCTTTGCACCAGGAAATAGACCTTACCGCCATTCATCGACGACGGCAGGGTGATCGAAGCAGTTCCCGAGGTGGGATTGACGGCGGACTGAAGCACGCCATCGAGCACCAGCGGCGTCCATTCACCCGTACCGGCCGCGTTGAAATAGACCGCGTAGGCGGATACGCCGTTCCCGGATCCGTTCTGCAGCAAATCCGTTTGCAGCTGCGCGCTAAGCGTAACGTTCAATGTGGTCAAAGGCACGTCCCCCTTGGAACCACATTGATGCCCGGTTGTGGTAAATATGTTATAAAACCAACCCGTCTCGAGGCGTGCAGGCCAGACACGAGACGCTGCGCGTCACAACAAGCTTCGCGGCAGCCGGCACGGTCGATATCCCCGGCCGTTAACTTCAACACTGCGTGGCGAAGCGACGCGCTGGCCTGCCCTTGCCCTGCGTCGCTCCATAGGTTGAAAGAACGGCAGCCGGACGCCCTGAGCGACGGCGCAACGCATTGCGGAGACAATAACAATGTTCAGCCAACTCAGGCCGTTGGTGCGGCCGATCGGACTTCTGGGCGGTATCACCCTGGCAGCCGCGTCCACCCTGGCAACCTCATCCCCGGCGCTGGCGCAGGAACCGAATTTCGCCGGCCGCAACGTGACGATGCTGATCGGATTCGGTCCCGGCGGCGGCTACGACCAGTGGGGCCGCGTCGTCGCCCGCCACATCGGCAAGCACTTGCCCGGCAAGCCCAACGTGGTGCCGCAGAACATGCCGGGCGGCGGCAGCTTCAACGCGGCGAATCACATCTTCACAGTGGCGCCGAAGGACGGCAGCGTGATGGCCATCGTCGCGCGCGATGCGCCGCTCGGACCGATCAGCGGGCTCGGCGGCGCGCGATTCGATCCCCTGAAGATGACCTGGCTCGGCACTCCCACGACCGAGACCAATGTCTGCTTCATGCACAACCGCGCCAAGGTGAAGACCTTCGACGACCTGCTCCAGCAAGAGGCGATCATCGGCAACACCGGCGTCGGCACCGGCACCTATACCTATCCGCGCGCGATGAACGGCCTGCTCGGCACGAAGTTCAAGCTGATCTCCGGCTTCCCGTCGTCCTCGGACGTGATCCTCGCGATCGACCGCGGCGAGGTCGACGGCGTCTGCGAGAGCTATGACAGCGCTTACAGCAAGCGCCCGGACTGGTTCGACAAGCGCATCGTCAACGTGCTGTTCCAGGCCGGCGTCGAACCGAACCCCGAGGTCAAGAACGCGCCGTTCCTGTTCGACCTGATCAAGAACGCCGAGCACAAGCAGGCGCTCGAGTTCCTCTACGCCGGCCAGGGCATCGGACGGCCGTTCGTTGCGCCGCCCGACATGTCGCCGGCCGTCACCAAGGTGGTGCGCGACGCCTTTGCCGCGACCATGAAGGACCCCGAGTTCATCGCGGATGCCAAGAAGATGAAGCTCGACGTCCACCCCGAGGACGGCGCCAAGCTCGAAGCACTGATCCGGCGCATCTACGCGACGCCGAAGAACGTCGTCGATCAGGTCTCGGCGCTGATCAAGTAGTCGCCGGTCAACGGCGACGCGCGCACGGTCAAATCCGGTAGCGCGCGACCGCCGCCTGATCCCACTCAAGGCCGTTGCCGGGGCGGTCGGGCACGATCGCCTGACCGTCCACGATCTGCAGCGGCTCGCACACGATGCGATCCGCCCAGTCGACATATTCGAGAAAGTGACGGGTCGGCGTCGCCGTCATGAGATGCGCGCTGATCTCCGGAAACAAGTGCGACGACATCTTGATGCCGTGCTCTTCTGCGAGGGCGGCCGCGCTGCGCCAGCCCGTGACGCCGCCGATGCGTTCCAGATCCGGCATCACGTAAGTGGTGGCGCTAGCGGCAAGCGCGGCTTCCATCCCAAACGGCAGCGAAAAATTCTCGCCGATCTGGATCGGTGTTTTCAGCGCGCGCTTGAGCCGCGCGTAGCCGGCATAGTCGTCGTGGCGGATCGGCTCTTCGAGCCAGTAGATGTTCTCGCCGTCGAGCGCGCGGCCGCGCGCCAGCGCATCGGGCACGTCGAGCGCCTGGTTGTAGTCGACCATCAGCGCGATGCCGTCGCCGATGCGCGAGCGCACCGCATGCACCGCCGCCAGATCCTCCTGGAGTGTCGCATAGCCGAGACGCAGCTTGACGGCGCGGAAGCCGCCCGCGAGCAGCTGTTCTGCTTCGGCCGCGACCCTCTCGGGCGCCATCAGCCCGAGCCCGCAACTGTTGTAGGCGGCGACCGGCGCGGGTCGGCCGCCGACGAGTACTGCGAGCGGCACGCCGGCGGCGATCGCCGCCGCATCCCACGCCGCCATGTCGAAACCGGCCACCGCCATCCGGATAATGCCCTGCACGCCGATCAGCGCGAAACGCTGCACGAGCCTGTCCCAAAGATGGGCCGGTTCGACCGGCTCGCCTTTCACCGTCTCCTCGACCACCGCCAGCATCGCCGCGATCGCCGGCATGACGCCGGGCATATAGCACCAGAGATACGAGCGGCCGGTGACGCCCTCTTCGGTCTCGAGATCGATCAGGAGCAGCGGCGCCTTGGTGATGATCGCGCGGCTGGTGCCGAGCGCGTAGGTCATCGGCACCTCGACGCCGACGGCGCGGATCGAGCGGACGGTCAGGGGCGGCGCAGTCATTTCGCTTCCGTCAATGCGTAGCGGCGGCGCGGCCGTCGGTGTGTAGCGTGAGGATGTCGCGCACTGCGCGGTTCATCGGCGTCGGCACGCCGACCTGCGCGCCCAGGTCGACCACGCCACCCGAGAGCCAGCGCAACTCCAACGGCTTGCCGGCATTCAGGTCGTGATGCATCGACGCCGTCATTTCCGGCGGCCAGCCGTCGAAGAACGCAATGCGCCGCTCGACAAAATCGGCAGGCAGGTTGACGCCGTGCGCGCGTCCGACGGCGACCACCTCGCGCGCCAGGTCGAGCAGAAACTCGCGCGTCAGCGGATGGCTGCGGATCGGGCCGATGGTATTGCGCATCGACGCGGTGGCGCCGGACATCGCGACCAGCACCACGAACTTCTCCCACAGCGAGCGCCGGACGTCGTCGCTGAGCTCAGCATTGATGCCGCCTCTCTTGCAGGCGGCGAGGAACGTCTCGGCACGCTCCGAGCGGCGGCCGTCATATTCTCCGAACACCAGGCGCTGCAACGGCCCGGTCTGCAGGATTACGCCTGGCCGGCCGATCGTGGTGCCGACATAGGCGACGCCGCCCATCAGCGCCTTGTCGCCGAAGATCGGACGCAGCATGTCATCCTTTTGCACGCCGTTCTGGAACGAGATAATCCCGGTCTCAGGCCCTACGATCGGAGCGAGCTGGCGCGCCGCCTCCGCGGTGTCCCAGAGCTTGACGCAGAACATCACCATGTCGACCGGGCCGATGGTGGCGGGGTCGTCGGTGACGTTGACCTTGGGCAGGTGGATCGGGTCGTGCGCGCTCTCGACGATCAGGCCGTCCCTGCGCATGGCCGCGAGATGGCTGCCCCGCGCCACGAAGGCCACATCGGCGCCGCCCAGAACCAGCTTGGCGCCGAAATACCCGCCGACGCCGCCCGACCCCATGATCGCAATCCGCACAGCTTCCTCCCGGCTTGTTTTTAAGCTCCGCAGCGGGCTGGAACCGCCCGCTTGCCTATTCTTGAACCCTTAACCGCAAGACCCCATATTGAGAAGCGATCGGATAGGGGTTCCGCATGATGCGGCACCACGACCGGTTAACCTGGGGGCGCCGCAAGGGCCCCGTCAAAGTCGCTTACAGAGGACTTTGAGGGAACATGTCTAGAGTACCGTCGCTATCAAGTCCCTTCCTGCTTGGCTTCGATGAGATCGAGCGTGCGCTCGATCGCGTTGCCAAAGGTGCAGACGGCTATCCGCCCTACAATATCGAGCGGATTGCCCGAGAGGACGGGTACCCGGAACGCCTGCGCATCACGCTGGCGGTCGCCGGTTTCACCCGCGATCAACTGGACGTCACGATCGAGGAAAGCCAACTCCTCATTCGCGGGCGTCAGCAGGACGACAAAACCCGGCAATTCCTCCATCGCGGAATCGCGGCGCGCCAATTCCAGCGCACCTTCGTGCTCGCGGACGGAATGGAAGTGTTGGGCGCGGATTTGAAGAACGGACTGCTCTCGATCGATCTGGCGCGACCGACCCCGGAACGGGTCGTCAAGTCGATCAACATCGCGGAGCACGACTAACCCAGGTTTGGTGAAACCAGGACTCGACAGTCACACCAGAAAGGAGTCGAGGGCCATGACTAACGATATGACGAGCAACGACATCACTACACACACTCCGAACATCTCGCCGGAAGCACTGGCGCTACTCGGCGGCGGCAAGATCGCCTATGTGAAGGCGATCCGCTCCGAAGACGTGTCCAGCATGTTTCCGCAGGCGCCGCAGCTTCAAGCCGGCATGCAATTGTTCGCGCTGCACGCAGCCGACGGCACGCCGATGATGCTGACCGACAGCCGCGAAGCCGCGGTGGCAAGCGCCTGGAGCCAGGAGCTCGAGACGGTCAGCGTACACTGATCGGAAACTGAGATCGGAAAGCTTGCAACCGCGACCGGTTGATTCCGTAACAGCTCAGGCGGCGCTGGCGGACGGCATTGCCAGCACTGCGTAGATCGCCTCGGCATCGCGCGACTCGCGCAGCTTGCGCGCGGTGTCGGGGTCACGCAGCACGCGCGCGACCCGGGCCAACGCCTTGAGGTGATCGGCGCCGGCACCTTCCGGCGCCAGCAGTAGGAAGATGAGGCCGACCGGCTGGCCGTCGAGCGATTCGAAATCGACCGGCCGTTCCAGCCGCGCGAACAATCCGAACAGCTTGGTCAGCTTCGGCAGCTTGCCGTGCGGTATCGCAACGCCATTGCCGACTCCGGTGGAGCCGAGCTTCTCGCGCTGCATCAATGTTTCGAAGATCGTCTTTTCGCTGTGACCGGAGATCTGCGCCGCTTTGGCGGCAAGCTCCTGTAGCGCCTGCTTCTTACCGTTGACCTTCAGCGCCGGAATGATCGCATCGAGCGCGACGACGTCGGTGAGCGGCATGGAACTTTTCCAGAAAGCCTTGCGGGTCGCGAGCGCGCCGGCTGCTGACAATTCGGTCAGTCGGCACTGTACGTCGATTCACTTAACGCCGGTGCGAAGTCCTCGGCTAACCGAATTCCCCGCCCGACGAGATGCTCCAGGGTCCTTGCCAAAGGCGGCGGACCATAGAAAGCCGGACTCGGGCCGTCAATGGCCGTCCTTGCCGGTGACGGCCGGCGGATCAATCCAGCCTATATGGCCGTCGGCGCGGCGATAAACCAGATTGACGCGGCCGTGTCCAGCGTGCCGAAACACCACGACCGCGGTGCCGGTCAGATCGAGCTCCATGACAGCGTCGCTTACCGACAAGCGTTTCAACGCCGTGGTCGATTCGGCGATGATCACCGGATTGAATTCGGTGATCTCCTCGTCTGTATCTTCACCCGGCGCCGCGATCACGTAGCTCTGCGCCGCCATATCGTTCTGATCGTTCGCGTGCGCCGCGGCGCCGTTCGCGCGCCCGCCGGCCTGATGACCCTTCAAGCGCCGCTTGTAACGCCGCAGCCGCTTTTCAATGCGCTCCGCGGCCTGATCGGCGCTGGAATAGGCATCGCCGGCCATGGCGTCCGCTTCCAGCACGATGCCGGAATCGAGATGGATCACACAATCGGTACGGAAGCCGAAGCCGTCCTTGGCGATGGTCACGTGACCGGAATAGCCGCCGTCGAAATATTTCGCGGTCGCTTCGGCGATCCGCTGATTGACGCGGCCGCGCAACGCTTCACCGATGGAGATGTTCTTGCCGGAAACGCGAAAAGGCATGGGATGCCTCCGTTCTTCGCACCGCGATCAATCGCGACAATGCGATGTGACCGTTCTTTATGAGCTATGAATGCGCCCCCGCCGTGTCAATGCAAGGTCCGGGCCGGCGCGTTATGAAGTCGCGCCCTCGCTCGCAAGCTGCTTTTCGCGGCGGCGCTGCACCGACGAGGGAATCCGCATGGCCTCGCGATATTTGGCGACCGTCCGCCGTGCGATGTCGATGCCGGCGCCTTTGAGCTTCTCCACGATCGTATCATCCGACAGGACGTCCTGCCCGCTTTCCGCGTCGATGAGCTGCTTGATGCGGTGACGGACCGCCTCGGCCGAGTGCGCGTCGCCGCCGGTGCTCGACGCGATCGACGAGGTGAAGAAATATTTCAATTCAAAGATACCGCGGTTGGTCGCCATGTATTTGTTGGCGGTGACCCGCGACACCGTCGACTCGTGCATGCCGATCGCGTCGGCGACGGTCTTGAGATTGAGCGGTCGCAGATGCTGCACGCCGTGGACGAAGAATCCGTCCTGCTGGCGTACGATCTCCTCCGACACCTTCAGGATGGTCTTGGCGCGCTGGTCGAGCGCGCGGATCAGCCAGGTTGCGGTCTGCAGGCAATCGGCGAGATAGGATTTCTCCTTGTCGTTCTTCACCGACTTGGTGACTTGCGTGTAGTAGGTCTGATTGACCAGCACCTTGGGCAGCGTGTCGGAATTCAGCTCGACCATAAACGAACCATCGGTCGACGGGCGCACGAATACATCGGGCACGATTGGCTGCACCACCGTCGAACCGAACACCAAGCCCGGCTTCGGATTGAGCTGGCGGATCTCCGCGATCATGTCGGCGAGATCTTCTTCGTTGACGCCGCAGATCTTGCGCAATGCGCCGAGCTCGCGCTTGGCGAGGAGATCGATGTGATCGATCAACGCACGCATGGCGGGATCGAAACGGTCACGCTCCTTGAGTTGCAGCGCGAGACATTCCTTGAGGTTGCGGGCGCAGATGCCGACCGGGTCGAAGGTCTGCAGGATAGCAAGCACTGCCTCAACTTCCGCCACCGAGGTGCCGAGCTTTTCGGCGACCGACGCCAGATCGCCGACCAGGTAGCCGGCCTCGTCGACAAGATCGATGAGGTAGCCGCCGATCATGCGGCGCGCCGGATCGGGAATCGCCAGCGCGAGCTGTTCGCCGAGATGGTCGGAGAGCGTGCGCTCCGCGGACGCAAAGGCTTCGAGATTGAATTCGCCATCGTCGCGACGGGCGGCGGGGGTGGCGCCCCACTCCGAATAGCCGAGCGCAGAGTCGTTTTGAGCCTGCTGGCCGGCCGAACCGTCATCGTCGCCGCCGTGCTCGGCGGCCTCGCTCTGGACCTCCGGCGCGTTATCCACAGCGTCAACCGGACGTTCCGCCCACTCCTCGGTGGGCTGCTGCGCGGCGGCGCCGTCGGCCGCGCGGCGTTCCGCCTCGGCAGCCTCGGTTTCGGCCGTGCGCTCGAGCAGCGGATTGCGCTCCAGCTCGTTGTCCACGTAGGCCGACAAATCCAGATTCGACAGTTGCAGCAGCTTGATGGCTTGCATCAGCTGCGGCGTCATTACGAGCGCCTGGCTTTGACGGATTTCGAGCCTTTGACTGATCGCCATGGTTCCCGGTCGAAAAACTGGTCCGTTTCTTGCTTATCCGGTAATAGCGCCGGTGTATACCAGTTCTTGGCGGCGGTCTTAACCGACCAAAGTAGGGGGAGCCCGCGGGCCGATCAGAGGCGGAATTCTTCGCCCAGATAGAGCCGGCGCACCTCGGGGTCGTTGACGATGTCCTCGGTGCGGCCTTCCATCAAAACCTGCCCGGAATAGATGATGTAGGCGCGGTCGGTGAGGCCGAGCGTCTCGCGCACGTTGTGATCGGTGATCAGCACGCCGATGCCGCGGGTCGTGAGATGGCGCACCAGCGCCTGAATGTCGCCCACCGCGATCGGGTCGATGCCTGCGAACGGCTCGTCGAGCAGCATGTAGTTCGGCCGCGACGCCAGCGCCCGCGCGATCTCGACGCGCCGCCGCTCGCCACCCGACAGCGCGATCGCCGGCGACTTGCGCAATCGCGTGATGTGGAACTCTTCGAGCAGATTGTTGAGCTCGGCCTCGCGCTTCTTGCGGTTCGGCTCGACGATCTCCAGCACCGAGCGGATATTGCCTTCGACCGTGAGGCCCCGGAAGATCGACGCTTCCTGCGGCAGGTAGCCGATGCCCAGCCGCGCACGCTGGTACATCGGCAGCGCCGAGATATTGAAGCCATCGAGATCGACGCGCCCGCGATCCGACTTGATCAGCCCGGTGATCATGTAGAACACCGTGGTCTTGCCGGCGCCGTTCGGCCCCAGCAGGCCGACCGCCTCGCCCCGGCGGACGTAGAGATCAACGCCTTTGACCACCTTGCGCTTGCCGAAGCTTTTCTCGACGCCGCGCACCGAGAGGAAATTGTCGCCGCGCTGGGGCTGCGTCATCGCCGGACGGTGGTCCTGTTGGCGATCGTGTTGGTGATATTCCTGGTGTCCTTGGCGAGGATCGGCCGGAGCGTACTGCTCGTAGCCGCCTTGCTGGTCGCCGTGCTGTTGATAGCCGTGCGGCGGATAGTCGGTTTGCTGCCGCGGATCGCGCTGCTCGTAGTCTTGTTGGTCGTAGTCGTGCTGCGGGTGGGCGGCTTGCTGCGGATGATCGCGCCGCGGTTCCCGTTGCTGCGGCCGGGGTCGTTGCTCGCCCGGCGCCGGACGGGTCGCGTCCTCGCGGCGAGGCTTCGGCGACTTCTGCGGCAGGTTCAACGCCACGCGGGCCAACGCGGTGATCGGACCGCCCAGCGAACGCAGGTCGATGCGCCAAAAGCTGGACGTCGACTGTCCCTGGCGTCGAGGATTGCGGCCGAAGAGGGAGTCAAACACGTCTGCCTCGGGAGCTCAGCGCTGCCATGTTTGCGCGGCTCAATTCTGCTTTCCCGGCTTGGGTGGCGCAGACTTGGGATTGACCAGCATCTCGACCCGGCCTCCGCCGGATTCAAGGCCCATGCGTGCGAAGCCGGTGTTCAGATCGACCGTCATCCGCTCGCCGCGCGCGACGTTGTCGGCGCTGGTGATGACGACGTTTCCGATCAGGGTCACGGTGTTGGTGCGCATATCGAACTCAGCGCGATCTCCGACCGCGCGCTGATCTTTCTGGGTGACGACCACCGAGCCGCGCGCTTCCATGCGCCTGATCTGCTGGCCACCCGCCGGGCCACCGGCGACCGGTGCGCCACTCTTTGGAGGCGGAGCCGGCGCCGCTTTCGAACCCGGCGCGCCTCTTTCGCCTTCGTAGAACACCACCAGCTCGTTGCAGCGCACGTTGGTGTCGCCCTGAATGACAATGACGTCGCCCTTGAACATCGCCATCTTGGACTTGTCGCGCACCTCGAGCGTCGCCGACGAAATCCTGATCGGCTCATCGCGTTTCGTCGGCATCGACTTGAAGAGATTGGCCGGGCCCTTCTTTTCAGATTGCGCGGCGCCTTGCGTCACGACAACCAGCGTCGTGGCGACGATCGCCGCGACCAGCAGAGGGATACGACGGTGTTTGACGATTCGGCTTGTCACCGGACCGCTCCCGTCACGCTCTTGGTCGTGTCGTCGCGATCGATCACCAGTGTCACGCCGCCCTCGAAGCGGATGACCGCGCCCGACTCTGCCACTTCGAGCCGGTTGGCCTTGAGCGTTCCTTGCAACATCTGGATCTCGACCGGGTTGTCCGACACCACCGAGCCACCGCGGATATTCGCCACCGCATCCTTCAGCGTTATCTCGAACTCGGGCGAGCTGACGACGACGCCCTTCAGCAATCGCACGGTATCGGCCTTGCTGTCGTAGAACCCTTCGGTCGCGGTGAGCTCCACATTGCGGCCGTCGGGCATGACGATGGTCGTGCGGACGTCTTCCATCTCGAGCACATCCGGGTTGGCGAGGTCCTTGGCGGCGGTGCGCGCCGTCACGGTGTAGGGGCGCTCATCCTTGGTGTAGCCGGTGAGCCGTGGCTGCCGCATCACGATCTTGGTACCGGACAGCAGCACCGCATCCGCGCCGATCGGCAGCTTGGCGAGCGCGCGCATCGGATCGAGCCACCGATAGGTGCCGAACACCGCCGCAACCAGAACGATCGCGACCGGAAGCCCCACGCGCGTGAACCGCACCAGGCGGCTGTGGCGCATCGCAGCGCGAAACGCGCGACGGTTGTCGCGTTGTGTCGGCGCAAGGAAGCCGCCCGAACCGGCGCCTTCGATCTGCGAGGCAATGGTCAAACAGTTCACCCCTGGCCGGTCGCCTTTATGAATCAGGCGCGTAAGCAGGCCATTCTAGCGTGATCCCGGGTACGATTGCCCCAGAAATGTGGCCCGCCCGCGGCGCCCCGTACCGCCTTAACTATGGGAAAAAATATCCTCTTCGCCCCAGCCGGCGAGGTCCAGCCCGACCCGGACGGGCAGGAACCGGAAGCAGGCGGCGGCGAGCTCGGTCCGGCCCTCACGGGCCAGCATGACGTCGAGCTTTTCCCGCAGGGCGTGCAGATACAGCACATCCGAGGCGGCATAGGTCACCTGGGCCTCGGTCAGGTCGCTGGCGCCCCAGTCGGATGACTGCTGCTGCTTCGACAGGTCAATTCCGATTAGTTCCCGCGCGAGGTCCTTGAGGCCGTGCTTGTCGGTGTAGGTCCGGGCGAGCCGCGATGCGATCTTGGTGCAATAGACCGGCCCGGCCATCACCCCGAACGCATGGTAGAGCGTCGCGATGTCGAACCGGCCGAAATGGAACAGCTTGAGGATCGAGGCGTCGGCCAGCAGCGCCTTGATGTTGGTCCCGCCGGTGGCCCCCGGTGCGATCTGCACCACGTCGGCGGTGCCGTCGCCGGGCGAGAGCTGGACCACGCACAGCCGGTCACGGTGCACGTCGAGGCCCATGGTCTCGGTGTCGATCGCGACCGCGCCGACCTTGTAGCGGGCGAGGTCCGGCAAATCGCCGCGGTGCTGGCGGATGGTCATTGCGGCTCCGAAATTGGTCGCGCTTGTCTAACAGCGGCAAGCCAGGGCGGCAATTGCCCGGTCGACGCGCAGGTGTCGGCCCCCGCTGTCACAGCCAGCGGCGCGGGGTTAGCATCCTGCCATGGACCAATTGACCGATCGTCAACGGGTTACTCGCGGCGGCATCCCACTGCGGGACATCTACCGGGGCCCGCTGGCGATTGCGTTCGCTACCAGCGTCGCGTCGGTCTCGGGCGCGACGCTGCTCTACCCGGTGCTGCCGGTGCTCGCCGCCGACCTCAAGGTCGACGAGGCACAGATCGGCCTGACGATGGCCGCATTCACCGCTCCCGCGATCGTGCTGGCGCCGCTGTTCGGCATCCTCGCGGACCTCTACGGACGGCGCTGGCTGCTGGTGTTCGGTCTTGCCGTGTTCGGGATCGCCGGCAGCGCGGTGGCGCTTGCCCCTTCGTATGACGGCGTGTTGATCCTGCGCGCGGTGCAGGGCATCGGCGCCAGCGCGCTGCTGCCGCTCACCATCGTGCTGATCAGCGACATCCTGCCGGACGAGCAGGAGATTCAGGGACAAGGCATCAAGGTCGCGCTCGATCGCGTCGGCATGATCGCCCTGCCGCTCATTGGTGGCGCGCTCGCGATCCTGTCGTGGCGCGCGGCGTTCGTCCCGTTCCTGCTGATCGTGCTGCTCGCGCTCGCGGCCTATCTGTGGATGCCGGAGACCGGCCGGCCCGGCGAGGATTCACTCAAGCAATATCTGGCGCGCACCTCGCGCGCGATCCGCGAGCCGCGCCTGACGCTCGCATTCGCGACCGGCTTCCTGCGCTTCTTCCTCGACTACGGCCTCTATACATATCTGCCGATCATTGTGGCGCTGCGCTACGGCGCGTCGCCGGCCGTCATCGGCATTCTGATCGCGATCTCGGCGGTTGGATCGATCGTCACCGCGCTCGGCATCGGGCGCGTCTACGGCCGCGTCGCAACCGAGACGCTGCTCGCCTGGGCGTTTCTCGCCAGCGCCGTCGGCGTCGGCCTGCCGGCGGTGGGCGCACCGCTGTGGCTGATCGCCATCGGCATGCTGCTGTTCGGCCTCGGCAACGGACTGATCTCGCCGCTGCAGAAGAGCCTGATGACGCGTCGCACGCCGCCGGCATTGCGCGGCGGCGTCATCGCGGTCGACCGCGTCATCCAGCAGGTCGCGAAATCGGCGGCGCCGGCGCTGCTTGGCGCGCTGCTGCTAGTGGCTCCGCTTGAAGCGCTGTTCTGGGTGATGGGCGCGATGAGCGTGCTTGGAACGCTCGCGTTGATCGTGGTCGCGTTGATGCGTGATCCGGCCAAATCGAGTTGGTGACAAGGCGAGCTGGCGATCCAATGATCGCCGGCGATGCCGCTACGGGCCCTTTGACAGTGCGGCGAGGCGCTTGCGAGCCATATCCTGTCCGCCGGGACCGTTGGCGTATCGCGGCGGCATGGCCAGCACCTGCTGATAGTCGGCGCGGGCGCGATCGAGGTCTTTCAGGCGTTCGTAGACCAGGCCACGATTGACGTAAGCCGCCGTATAGCCGGGGTCGATGCGGATCGCCTCGCTGTAATCGGCAATCGCCCGCTCCAGATCCCCTTTGTCGCGCCACAGGTTGGCCCGGTTATTGAACGCGAACTGATCCGTGGGATTGATCTTGATCGCGGCATCGTAGTCCGCGATGGCGCCGTCGATATCCTTGGCGCCTCGGCGCTCGACGCCACGGCTGGTGTGCAGCCGCGCAAGCTCGAGACCTTCGAAACTGCCCGAAGCGATCGCTCGATCACAGGCGGCAAGCGCCTCCGCGCCGGACGATTTGTGGCAGACGGCGGCGTCGTTCGCCGTTTGCGCGAGAAGTCCACTCGTACCAAGCAGCAGGGCGAAGACGGCGAGCACCGGCAACAGTCGATCCATGAACATTCCACTCAATTGCGTCGCATGCCCCACCAGAGCCTATCCGAATTCGAGGATGTGCCACAAATTTTGCGCGGGCGATCCCGTTCCATTCCTACGGAGTCTTCGCATCAAGGAAGGCGCGCACCACGGCGATCGTCGCCGTGGGGTTCTCCTCCATGATCCAGTGCCCGGAATCCGGGATCACGCCTTCGCGCACGTCGCTGGCGGCATGCCGCATGATGTCGGCGACGCCCTTGCCGAATGACTTCTCGCCGCCGATGGCGAGCACCGGCATCGTGAGCTTGCCGCGCGACAAGAATTCACGGTTGTCGATGGCGTCCTGGTCGAACGCCGCAAACTGCATGAAGCCGGAATGCATCGCGCCCGGCAGAGCATAGAGCTTGGCGTAGTGCTCGCGCGCGGCCTCACTGAACCGCGACGGACTTGCCGAGAACTCGTTCCAGAAACGGTCGAGATAAATGCGCTCGCGGCCCGCCACCAGCCGCTCCATGTCCGGCCCGCCGAAGCGGAAGTGCCAGAGCAGCGGATTCTTCAAGATTTCTTCCCATGGCCCGACGCCGGGAACCGGCGCGTCGATCAGCACGTAGCGTCCGACGCGCTGGGGATATTGTGCGGCAAACGCGAAGCCGACCATGATGCCGATGTCGTGGGTGACGAGATCGGCGCGCTCGATCTTCAGGGCGTCGAGCACGCCCGCGACGTCGCCCGCTTGCGTCTTCTTGTCGAAGCCACCCGCGGGCTTGGCGGACAGGCCCAGGCCGCGCAGATCGGGCACGACGACGGTATGATCGCGCGCCAGATCAGCGGCCATCGGCGCCCACATGTCGCCGGTTTCGCCATAGCCGTGCAGCAGGACGACAGCCGGCCCGGTGCCGCCGTATCGCGCATGAATGGTGGTGCCGTTGGTGGCGATATCGCTGGTGCGGAAGCCCGCCGGAAACGCGAATGCTGACATGATGAACCCTGTGATGGCTGCCCGGCGGCGGCTGGATAAGCGTGCGATGAATGCCGTTGTAGCGTGGAACCCGGCATCATCGCGCGCACGAAATCGCGAGCGCCTGAAAATCAGCGTAATCGCCGGCTATCCGCAGGCCCGAAACGGGGCGAGCCATTTGACCACAATCTCTACGTTCTGCCGATCGATCGTCGTGTTGGTGCTGAGCGCGCTGATCGCGGCCTGCGCAATGACCGCCGAGCAGCAAGCCGCCCGCGACGACGAGCGATGCACCGCCCGCGGCCTCCAGCCTCAGTCGAAGGCTCACGACGATTGCGTCACCGGGCTACAGGCCTCGCGCGACTCGCGCTCGCAACAGCGTCACCGCGACCTGGTCGAGCAACGCGCGCCGACCTACGGTAGCCGATAGCTAGGAGATGACGGCGGTGGCGCGCGCACCGCTGCCGTCGCCGCGCCTAGTGCCCAGACAGGCTCGTATCGATCACGGATTTTGGCCAACCCAGCTTGCCGATCAGGTAGTCCCGCGACGCCTCGATGCGCTTGCGGTGCGCCGCGAGATCGACGCCAACCAGTTGGCCGCGCTGCTTGAGGATACGACCTGCCACCATGACCGTGTCGACGTTGCTCGTATCCATGCCGGTGACGATGGCGCCATAGGCGTTGTTGAGCGGCATGACATTGGTCAGATCGGTGCGGAGCAGGATGAGGTCGGCGTCCTTGCCCGGCGTGAGCGAGCCGGTTTTCTCCTCCAGACCGTTGGTTCGGGCGCCCTCGATCGTCGCCATTGCCAGCACGTCCTTCGCGGTCAGGAGCGGCGGCAGGGACTTCTCGCCCTTGATGGCACGCTCATTGACCTCGGCGCGCTGCAGCGTGAAGGCGGCGCGCATCTGGCTGAACATGTCGGCGGCCATCGTCGTCTCGACGTCGCTCGAGAGACTCGGTCGGATGCCGTGGTCGAGCGCCAGCTGCAACGGCGGCATGCCGTGACGCATCGTCATCTCGATCGGGCAGGCGAGTGACAACCAGCCACCCGTGTCCTTGACGCGCTTCATCTGTTCCGATGTCGCACCGGTGTAGTGGATATAGACGTTGTCAGGCCCCATCAGGCCTTCGTCGCCGAGCTTTATCACGGCGCTCGGAGCGACCGCTGAGACGGCGCCGACAACATGGGTGTAGATGCGCAGCCCATACTTTCTGGCGAGCAGCCATTGCTCCTTGCTAATGGCGGTCGCAAGCGCCAGGGTCACGAGTTGATCGCTCCCCGAGAAATGCTGCTTCTGCAGTCGCTCCACGTCCTGCGGAAACCGCGCGCCGTCCCCATAGCCGCGCGAGTAAGCGTAGACCGCGCGAATACCGCTCTCGCGAAACGCCTTCACCATGGCATCGCTATGCTCAGGCGTGTTGGAGACCTGGCTGAGATCGGTGACGTTGGTGATCCCCGCGCTCAGCGAGCGCAAGGCACCCGACAACACACCAATATAGGCATCCTCAGCGCGATAGAGCGGCGTCGCCTTGTTGACGATGTCGCGGAAGTAGTCGGCCAGAATGCCATTGGCGAGCACGTTGCGCAGCGCGCTCTGATAGAAATGATGATGGGTGTCGATGAACCCAGGCATCACGATGGTATTGGCCGCATTGATGACCGTCGCAGTAGCCTGGATATCAGGACGCACCGCCACGATCTTGCGGCCCTCGACAAGAACATCGGCGCGATCGAAGTCCCCAACCTTGGGGTCCATCGACAGCACGACGGCGTTCTTGAAAAGGGTGCGACCCTCGCGCGCCTTGGGTGCCTGTGCGAGTACGGCCCCGCTCTCAAGACCAAAGGCGCCGGCAAGTCCGCATGCGGCCGTGCCGGTTGCAAATTCGCGGCGTGATAGGGTCACGCCTGCGCCTGAGTGCTGCTTCCGTCCGGCACCGCTCATGCTGTCCTCCCGACCCGTTTATTTTTTTTAGTGTCACTGATCGAGTCGATTGGGTCAAATCGACGGCCGCGGCGCATGGACCATTGACGTGTGGTGAACACGCAATCACGCGTTCTCTGTGTGCTAAGGCCGTGTGAGGTCAGCAGGTCGCGGGTCGAAACGCGCGCGGCGCAACGAGATCAGGCAGCAACGTGCATCCACGCGCAGCCGTCGCCCGTCCCGAAGGACGTAGGCCGGCTCTGCGGGATCAAGAGGGAATTGGTGCCCAGGACTGGACTCGAACCAGCACGGCTCTCACCGCTAGTACCTGAAACTAGTGCGTCTACCAATTCCGCCACCTGGGCACTGGAGGCGATACCTAAGGACGCGCTTTCTGCTTGTCAAATGGCGGTCAGGCGGCCCCTATACAGTCTCCTGCCGATCCTGTATTCGCGCAGGGACCCCCCGCGTCATCGAGCCAGCGCGCATGGAAATCCAGCCCGATATTTCCCAGGCCAATGTCGACACCCTGATCACGGTCTATGGCGGGTCGGGATTCCTCGGCCGGCACGTGATCCGCGCACTTTGCAAGCGTGGCTACCGCATCCGCGTCGCGGTGAGGCGGCCGGACCTTGCCGGCCACCTGCAACCGCTCGGCCGGGTCGGCCAGATCCACGCGGTACAGGCGAATCTGCGCTACCCGGGCTCGGTCGAGGCGGCGGCGCGCGGCGCCGACGTGGTGATCAACCTGGTGGGCATCCTGTTCGAGCGCGGGCGCCAGCGATTCGACGCGGTGCAGGCGCGCGGCGCCGAATCGGTGGCGCTGGCGGCGTCGGCCTATGGCGCGCGGCTGGTGCATGTATCGGCGATCGGCGCCGACGAGAACGCGACTTCCGCCTATGCCCGCGCCAAGGGCATCGGCGAGACGCTGGTGCGCGCGGCGGTCCCGTCGGCGACGGTGCTGCGGCCGTCGGTGGTGTTCGGGCCGGAGGACGATTTCTTCAACCGCTTCGCGTCGCTCGCGCGCTTCGCGCCGGCGCTGCCGCTGATCGGCGGCGGCCACACCCGGTTCCAGCCGGTCTATGTGGGCGATGTCGCCACAGCCGTGGTCGAAGCGGTCGAGGGCCGCGCGGCGGCGGACACCTACGAGCTTGGCGGACCCGAGGTGAAGACTTTCAAGGAGCTGCTGCAATACGTGCTCAAGGTGACGGGGCGTAAGCGTCTGCTGGCGCCGCTGCCGTTCGCGCTCGCCGAGTTGCAGGCCTGGTTCCTGCAATACCTGCCGAAGCCGCCACTGACGCCCGACCAGGTCGAGTTGCTCAAGACCGACAATGTCGTCAGCGACACCGCCAAGCGTGAAGGCCGCACGCTCGAAGGCCTCGGCATCGCACCGACCTCGATCGAGGCGATCGCGCCGACTTACCTTTGGCGCTTCCGCAAGACCGGCCAGTTCAAGGTCAAGAACGGCACCACGTGAGCATCGTCGCGTGACGATCGTCACCAATGTCGAGGATCTGCGCCAGATCGCGCGGAGGCGTCTGCCGCGCGCGCTCTACGACTACGCCGAGCGCGGCTCCTATGACGAGCTGACGCTGCGCGCCAACCGCGCCGACCTCGACGCGATCAACCTGCGCCAGCGCGTGCTGGTGGACGTCTCGAAGATTTCCGTCGCCACCACCCTGCTCGGCGAGAACCTGTCCATGCCGGTGGCGATCGCGCCGACCGGCATGGCCGGACTTTTTGCGCGGGATGGCGAAATCCAGGGAGCACGCGCCGCGCAGGCCGCCGGCACCCGGCTCTGCCTCTCGACGATGTCGATCTGCACCATCGAGGACGTGCGCGCCGCGACCTCGCAGCCGTTCTGGTACCAGCTCTACATGTTCCGCGACCGCGGTTTCTGCAAATCAATGATCGAGCGCGCCGCCGCCGCGAACTGCTCGGCGCTGTTCGTCACCGTCGACCTGCCGATGCGGGGCCAGCGTCACATGGACCTCAAGAACGGCCTCACCGTGCCGCCGCGCCTGACCATGCGCAACGCGTTCGACCTGGCGCTCCGCCCGCGCTGGATCATGGACGTCATGCGCTCGAAACGCAGGTCATTCGGCAACGTCGATCTTTACCTTGCGAGCCAGGGCAAGCCGCAGGGCGCGGTGCCGTCGGGTGGCTGGGCCAACAACAATTACGACCGCACGCTGAACTGGCGCGACATCGACTGGGTGCGTAGCGTCTGGCCCGGCAAGATCGTGCTGAAAGGCATTCTCGACGTCGAGGACGCCAAGCTCGCGGTCGCGGCCGGCGTCGACGGCATCGTGGTCTCGAACCACGGCGGCCGCCAGCTCGACGGCGCGCGCTCGACGATCGCATCGCTGCCGGCGGTCGCCAGCGCGGTCGGCGACCGCATCGAGGTGCTGTTCGACGGCGGCATCCGCTCCGGGCAGGACGTGCTGAAGGCGCTGGCGCGCGGCGCGCGCGGCTGCATGATCGGCCGTACGTTCCTTTACGGCCTCGCTGCCGGCGGCGAAGCCGGCGTCACCCGCGCGCTCGACATCATCCGCGCCGAGCTCGAGGTGAGCATGGCGCTGACCGGAACCCGCGACGTGAAGTCGGTGAGCCCGGACGTGATCGCGGGTTAAGCTGTCATCTGTTACGGATGGGGTTCTCTCCTCCGCTCATTCCCGCGCACGCGGGAATCCAGATCTTCTTTTTTCGACTGGGTCCCCGCTTCGCGGGGACGAGCGGAGATAGACGTCAGTAGCCCAGCGCCAGCCCGATCAGCCCCAGCGTTCCGACGATCACGCGCCACCACGCGAACAGCGCAAAACCGTGGCGGGTCACGTAGTCGAGCAGCAGCTTCACCACGAAGAACGCGGTGACGAACGACGTCAGAAAGCCGATGCCGACCAGCGTGATGTTGTCCGCGGTCATCATTGAATGGTTCTTGTAGAGATCGTAGGTGAACGCGCCGGCCATGGTCGGGATCGCGAGGAAGAACGAGAATTCCGCCGCCGAGCGCTTGTCGGCGCCGAGCAGCATCCCCGACACAATGGTCGTGCCCGATCGTGAAACTCCCGGCACCATCGCCAGGCACTGCGCCAGCCCGATGATGAAATAAGTGCCGAGCGGAAACTGCGTAGCGTCGTGATGGACCGGCTTGAGGTCGAGCGAGTCGACCCAGAGCAATATCGCCCCGCCGACGATCAGCGTGAAGCAGACCACCCAGGCGTTGAACAGCACGCCCTTGATAAAGCTGTGCCCGAGCGCGCCGATGATCGCCGCCGGCAGGAACGCGATCAGCACGCCGATCACGAAGCGGCGCGCGGCCGGATCGCTGAACATGCCGAGTGCGATCTTCCAGAGCTTCAGGAAATAGATCGAGAGGATCGCCAAAATCGCGCCGAGCTGGATCAGGACCACGAAGGTCTTGCCGAACTGGTCGTCGTCGAAGCCGAAGAACCGCTCCAGCAGCAGCAGGTGACCGGTCGATGATACCGGCAGAAATTCCGTCAGCCCCTCGACCACGCCGAGGATGAAGGCCTTTAAAGCATCGAGCGACATCGGAAGAACTCCCGCGCAATGCGGCACCCAGCAGGCCGACTATCGTCAGCTTGCGTGACCGCATCTCGACATGAAACCGTCCCCGGGCGCTTTTCCCCCAACATCAGCCCGCTGGCAACGAAAAAGCCCGAAAATTGCCCCGGAAAATTGCTCGTGCTTCAGCCCATCATGCCGATGGCACCGGCCATCCGAATTCGATAACAACAGAACATGTCCACCCTGTTTCACCATACCTTCTGCCCGCATTCGCGTTTCGTGCGGCTCGTGCTCAACGAATACGGCATCGAGGCGCGCCTGATCGAGGAGCGGACCTGGGAGCGGCGCCGCGACTTCCTGGTGATCAACCCCGCCGGCACCACGCCGGTGCTGGTCGACGAAGGCCAGCCGCCGGTGCCGGGCGCGGCGATCATCGCCGAGTTCCTCGACGAGGTGCATGGCGCGAAGCTCGGCGACCGCCGGCTGATGCCAACGGAGACCGGTCCGCGGGTCGAAGTCCGGCGGCTGATGAGCTGGTTCAACGACAAGTTCTTCGCCGAGGTCAGCGGCCCCCTCACGGTCGAGCGCTTCTACAAGCGCCACCTGCCGGCCGACCATGGCGGCGGCGCACCCGACACCGAGGTGATCCGGGCGGCCCGCCATAACATTCGTTATCATCTGGCCTATATTGGATGGCTGGTACGGGCGCGCGACTGGCTCGCCGGCAACGAGTTGACCTATGCCGACCTGGCCGCCGCGGCGCACATATCGACGGCCGACTATCTGGGCGATGTGCCTTGGACCGAAGACGAAACGGCGAAGAACTGGTACGCGCGGCTGAAATCGCGGCCGTCGTTCCGGCCGTTGCTGACCGAGACCATGGCCGGCATCCCCCCGTCAAAGAGCTATCCCGACCTCGACTTCTGAGCGACCCCGCGGCGCTCAAGTCCGCGCTGGCGGATGCAGCACGCGCGCAAGGCTTTGACGTCATCGGCGTGACGCGCCCGGATTCCATCCCGCTCGCGCTTGAACGGCTGCGCCAGTTTCTGGCCGAAGGTGGCCACGGCGACATGGAATGGCTGGAGACGACCGCCACCCGGCGCGGGGATCCTCGCACGCTGTGGCCGGAGGTGCGCTCCGTGATCATGCTCGGCATGAACTACGGCCCCGACGCGGACCCGCTGGCGATCCTGCGCAAACGCGCACATGGCGCGATCTCGGTCTATGCGCAGGGCATCGACTATCACGAGATCATCAAGCCGAGGCTCAAGGCGGTGGCGCGCTGGCTGACGGCGGAAGCGCAAAAGAACGCCCTCGGGGACGCGCCTGTCGACGTCAAAGTCTTCGTCGACACCGCGGCGGTGATGGAGAAGCCGCTCGCCGAGCAGTCCGGCCTCGGCTGGCAGGGCAAGCACACCAATCTCGTTTCGCGCGAGTTCGGCTCGTGGCTGTTCCTCGGCGCGATCTTCACCACGCTCGACCTGCCCCCCGATCGGCATGACGGCGATCATTGCGGAAGCTGCCGCGCCTGCCTCGACGCCTGCCCGACCGCGGCATTCCCGGCGCCCTATCGGCTCGATGCGCGGCGCTGCATCTCCTATCTCACCATCGAGCACAAGGGACCGATCCCGCGCGAGTTTCGCCCGCTGATGGGCAACCGCATCTACGGCTGCGACGATTGTCTCGCGGTGTGTCCCTGGAACAAATATGCGCAGGCCGGCCGCGAGGCGAAGCTTGCCGCGCGCGCGAGCCTGCGCGCGCCGCACCTTTCGGAGCTGGCCCGGCTCGACGACGCGGGCTTCCGCGCGCTGTTCACGAAGTCGCCGGTGAAGCGCACCGGCCGCGACCGCTTCATCCGCAATGTGCTGATCGCGATCGGCAACGCCGGCGACGTCGCGCTCGCGGCCGATGCCGAACGATTGCTGGACGATGCCTCGCCGCTGGTGCGAGGCGCGGCGGTGTGGGCGCTGGCGCGGCTCGATCCGGAACGTATTGCCGCGCTCGCCGGCAAGTGCGACCGCGAAGCCGATCCGGCCGTGCGCGAAGAATGGACGGGCGCGCTCGAAAGTACGGCGGCCTGAATGACAACGCTGCTCTGCCTCGGTCTCGGCTATTGCGCGCGCTACTACGTCGCCGAATTCCAATCGCGCTTCGCTCGCATCGTTGGGACATCGCGCACGCCGAAACCAGCGGGCCAGGTCGAGATGCTGGCGTTCGATGCCGCCTCGCCTTCGGACGCGGTCCGCGCGGCGGTCGCATCGGCGACACACCTATTGATCTCAGCCACGCCCAGCGAAGCGGGCGACCCGATCGCTTCTGCGCTCGGCCGCGAGGTCGCGGCATCGCCGCAGTTGGAAGCGATCGTCTACCTCTCCTCGCTCGGGGTCTATGGCGATCACAACGGCGCGTGGGTCGACGAGACCGCCACCACGGTTCCCGCACACGCACGCGGTGGCGCGCGGCTGCACGCCGAGCGGGCGTGGCAGGAGCTGGGACAAGCGCGCGGCGTACCGGTCACAGTGCTGCGGCTCGCCGGCATCTACGGGCCGGGTCAGAACGTGTTCACGCGGCTCCTTACCGGACGCGCCCATCGCGTGGCCAAGCCGGGGCACGTGTTCAACCGCATCCATGTCTCCGACATCGCGCAGGCGATCGACGCTGCGTTTGCGACCAAAGCCGACGGCGTCTTCAACGTCACCGATGACGAGCCAGCGGCCTATTCCGACCAGGTGCTGATGGCGGCGAAGCTGCTCGGCATCGATCCGCCGGGGGAACTATCGATGGAAGCGGCGCGCGCCATCCTCACGCCGATGGCGCTGAGCTTCTATGCCGGCTGCGTGCGCGTGAAGAACGACAAGCTCAAGACCGCGCTCGGCGTGACGCTGCGCTACCCGACCTATCGCGAGGGCCTGCGCGCGTTGTTTGACGAAGGCTACGAGGCCCGCGATCCGCTCGCTACTCGGGCGTGATTCCAGCCTCGCGTATCATCCGCGCCCAGGCCTCGATCGACTCCTTGAAGAACGCCGGCGTCTCGGCCATCGGCAGCGAAAACGGCTCGTAGCCCAGGGTCCGCATCCGCTGCTCGACGGCCGGCGTGGCCACCACCGCATTGAGCGCGGCGTTGAGCTTGAGCGCGATTTCCGGCGGCGCCTTTGCCGGCGCCAGAATGCCGTTCCAGCCATAGACCTCGATCGCGGGGAGCCCGGCCTCACGCAATGTCGGGACGTCCGGCAACGCGCGGGAGCGTGCCGGGCCGGTGACGGCGAGCGCTCGCAGCTTGCCTTGCTGCACCTGAGGAGCGATCTCGGGAATCGGGCCGGCAACAGCATCGACATGACCGCCGAGCAGCGCATTCAGCGCCGGCGCTCCGCTTTGGAACGGCACTCCCGTTGCTGCCAACTTGCCCAGCACGTTGAAGACGTATTCGCTGCCGATGCGTGCCGAGGATCCGCCGAAGCCGAAGCTGATCGGTTTGGTTTTCGCCGCAGCGATGAACTCGCTCAGTGAGCGTGCCGGATTCTCGGCGCGGACGGCGATCGCCATGCTGTCGCGCGCGACAAACGCGACCGGCATGAGTTCGCTCGTCGTATAGCCGGGGTTCTTGTAGTAGGTCTGGTTGATCGCAAGACTGTTGCCGGTGACCAGATAGGTGTAGCCGTCGGGCGTCGCATTGGCGACCGCACGCGCGGCGATGTTCGACGCCGCGCCCGGACGATTCTCGATCACGATCTGATAGCCGAATTGTTCGGTCAGTCCCTGCGCCAGGACGCGGGCGATCGTATCGATACCGCCGCCTGGAGCGAACCCGACGATGAACGTGAGCTTCCGGTTCGGAAAGTCGGAAACCTGCGCGCCAGCTTGCGTCGGCAGCACCAGCGACACCGAAAACGCAATGGTCGCGAGCGCTCGGATGAAAGGCATGCATTCCCCCTTGTTGGCGGCCGTTCTTGTCCGACGGCATTGCCTTGCAAAGACAATCTTACGCTATCTCCGATCAGAATTCAGCCACCGCCGCGATCAGGCGCTCGATGTCCTCCGGACGCGATAGCCGGTGATCGCCGTCCTTCACCAGCGTGAGCACCACGTCGTCGCGGGCGAAGCGCGAGGTCAATTCGACCGCGTGCTGCCACGGCACGTCCTCGTCGCGGACGCCCTGGAGGATGCGGACCGGACAACCGGTCTCGATCATGCCGCCCAGCAGAAGATGGTTACGCCCCTCCTCGATCAGGCCGCGCGTGATCGGGTAGCCGCCCGGCTCATAGGGGGACGGCCGCACCCAGACGCCGGTCTCCGTGATCTGCTGCTGGATCTCGGGCGGCATGCGCTTCCACATCAGCTCTTCGGTGAAGTCGACCGCGGGGGCGATCAGCACCAGGCCCGCGAGCGACGCTTCTCGCTCACCGCCTTTGCCGCCCTCGCTGCCCTGCTGCGCCAGCGCCCGCGCCAGCAGGAGCGCGATCCAGCCCCCCATGGACGAGCCGATCGCCACCTGCGGGCCGCTACAGCAGCCGCGAAACACCGCCGCGCTCTCTTCCAGCCAGCGGCCGATGGTGCCTTCGGCGAAGGTCCCGCCGGACTCGCCATGGCCGGAATAGTCGAACCGGACCATGGCCCGGCCGTTGCGGCCGGCCCACGCATCCAGCGCCTCGGCCTTGCTGCCCCGCATGTCGGACTTGAAGCCGCCAAGCCAGAACAGGCCCGGCGCGGCGCCCAATCTTGTGCGGACGGCGATCGGTCGCGCCTCCGAGCCGGTTCCCACGCTTAAGGATTTCAGGCAAGATTCGTCCATTCGGCCTCTCTTGGTAACCGATCGACTGGAGTCTTCCGGTAAAACAGTGTTTCGCCGCAGGCCGCCGCCGAAAGCAAGCGTAGAGTCGCGTGCGTGGGGTGCTGCAGTCGTGCTGAGATTTTCTCGGCGGTCCCTCCAATCATGGCTGTGACGGATCGTTGGCGTGAGCGACGGATTTGACGAGCGGGCGGTCCCGCGGCGCACCCTCGCCGGTGCGACGATCCTCCAGATTGTGCCCAAGCTCGACGAAGAGCCGGCCGCGCGCAGCGCGGTGAACATCGCGCATGTGCTGCTGCTCGCCGGCGCGCGGGCGCTGGTCGCCGCCGAGGGCGGAACGCTGGTCAGCGAACTGACGACCGCCGGCGGCGAATGGATCCCGATGGTCAATGCGAGCGTCAATCCGCTGCGGCTGCGCCGCAACGCGCGACAGCTTGAGCAACTCATCGGGCAGGATCGCGTCGACATCATCCATGCCTACGACGCGGGCGCGGCGTGGAGCGCCCGCATCGCGGCGTCGCAAATCGCCGTATGGCTGGTCACCACCCTGCCCGACGTACCGTCGTACTCAGGCATGCGCGGCCGCTACGCCGGTGCCCTCGCGCAGGGCGATCGCGTGATCGCGCCGTCGAACTATTCCGCCGTGCCGATCATGGAGCGTCACGGCCTGCGCGCCGAGCAGATCACCATCGTGCCGCGCGTGATCGACACCGCCACCTACAATCCCGCCGTGGTCTCTCGCGCGCGCTCCGATGCGCTGCGTGAACACTGGCGCGTCGCGGCAGACGATCGCGTCGTGATGGTGCCGGGGCGCGTTGCGCCGTGGAACGGACAGACACTGGTGCCTGAAGTCGCACGCATGCTCGTCGACAATGCCGCGCGCGGATTCGTCTTCGTCATTGTCGGTGAGAACACCACGCACGCAAGATACGCGCGCGAACTGGTCAAACGCGCGCAAGCGATGGACGTCGACGACCTGATCCGCATTGTCGGCCATTGCGACGACATGCCGGCGGCATTTGCAGCCGCCGACTTCGTCGCGGTTCCGGCGCTGGAGGCGCCGCTGCTCGGGCGTGTCGTCGCGCAGGCGCAGGCAATGGGACGACCGGTCGTGACCGCAGATGTCGGCATGCTTGCCGAACACGTGGTGGTGCCGCCGCGAATGCCGGAGGACGTGCGGACCGGCTGGACCGTAACGCCCGGCGATCCGGCCGATTTCGCACATGCGTTAGGTACCGCCCTCTCGCTGAGCGACGGCGCCTATCGCGGAATGTCTGCGCGCGCACGACAATTCGCGGAATATATGTTTTCGCCGGAGAGCGTTGCCGAGGCAATGCGGTCGGTCTATACGTCGCTGCTGGCGCGCGACCTATAGGCGCGCGATCTATAAGATGGTGGATGGAGCATCACGGGCGAACCAGCGGTTCGCGAGAGAACAATTGGGGTGTTCGTGAGTCCACAGCCATCCGCAGTCGGCATGTTGCACAGAGCGGATCAATCCGATCCTCACGCGCCCATCGATTCCACGCAATCGCATCCCGCGCTCGCCACATCGCTTAAACCGCTCACGGCACTGATCGTGACGCCGAGCCTGCATGCCGGCGCCGCCGATACCGGCGCCGTGCAGCTCGCGCGTATTCTTGCGTCCGCCGGCCACCGTCTGATCGTCGTGTCCAGCGGCGGTCGCCTGGTCGATGACGTCATCGCGGCGGGAGCGACGTTCGTGCCGATGAAGGTCGACAGCGTCAATCCGATCGCGATCGCCCGCAACGCATTGGCGTTGGCACGCATTGTTCGCACCGAGCGATGCGACGTGATCCACGCACATGCGCGCGCGCCGGCCTGGAGCGCGTACTACGCCGCGAAGCGCACCGGCGTTCCGTTCCTCACCAGCTGGTACAAGGGCTTCCGGCAGCAGAACATTTTCAAGCGCGCCTATAACGGCGTGATGGCGCGCGGCGATTACGTGGTCGCGATCAGCGACCAGATCGCCGAGCTCGTGGTCGAACGCTACGGGACTCCGTGGGACCGGATCACCGTCATTCCGGCAAGCGTGGATTTCGAGCGATTCGATCCCGCGCGCGTATCGCCGGCGCGCATCGACGCGGTGCGGAGCGCGTGGGGCGTCCAACCCGACACCAAGATCGTCATGGTCGTCGGCCGCATGGTCCGTCGGAAAGGTCACCACGTCGTCGTCGAAGCGGTACGGCGGCTCAAGGAGATGGGCCTCAAGGACTTCATGTGCGTTTTCGTCGGCGAGGACCAGGGCAAGTCGCGCTACTCGGGCGAGCTCTGGGATCAGGTGCTCGCCACCGGGACCACCGAGGTCATCCGCATGGCAGGGCCGACCGACGACCTCCCGGCCGCGTTCGCGGCGTCCACCGTCGTGGTGAGCGCGGCGATCCAGCCGGAAGGGTTGCAACGGGCGATCCTCGAAGCGGAAGCGATGGCGAGGCCGGTGGTCGTATCCGACCTCGGCGCCGGACCGGATGCGGTGCTGGCGCCCCCGGCCGTCGCCGACGACCGGATGACGGGACTGCGTTTCTCCGCGGGCGATTCGGTCGCGCTGGCGACCTCGCTGGTGCGGCTGTTTTCGCTGCCGCCGGCGGCGCGGGCCGCCATCGGGGCCCGCGGCCGTGGCTGGGTGCTGGCCAATTTCAACGCCGCGGCAACCACCGAGCCGACCCTTCGCCTCTACGAGCAGGTCGCCAGCAGGGACGGGGCTAGGCGGCGGCCTTGAACGCGCGGGAACTGCAACCCATTTGAGCGACCGCCGTTATCCAGGCGACCGCCGTGTAGCGCGGCAAGAGAGCAACATTCGTTAGCCAAACCGTGAATCGGGCCGCAATCCCGTTGACTTGGGCGCGGTTTGTTCCGATCCTCCCCAAATCCGCGTCGGCGGATCAAACGCAACAACACAGGAGAGCAAGGCCATTCGTCGTCCCATGAGAGCTCCGCCGCCCGTCCAAAAAGACGGTCCGCGTGTCAACGAGGAGATCAGAGTCCGAGAAGTCCAGTTGATCGACCAGACCGGTCACAACCATGGACCTACCGATATCCAGGCTGCCTTGGCCAGGGCCCAGGAAGCCGGACTCGACTTGGTCGAGATTGCCCCGAATTCTGTTCCGCCGGTCTGCAAGCTGCTGGATTACGGCAAGTACAAGTTTCAGGCGCAGAAGAAGGCGGCCGAGGCCCGCAAAAAGCAGAAGGTCGTCGAGGTCAAGGAGATCAAGCTCCGGCCGATGATCGACGACCACGACTACGACGTGAAAATGCGCTCCATGCAGCGCTTCTTCGAGGACGGCGACAAGGTCAAGATCACGCTGCGCTTCCGCGGCCGCGAGATGGCGCACCAGGAGCTGGGTACGGCGCTGCTCAATCGGGTCAAGGAAGACGTGGCGAAATTCGCCAAGGTCGAGCAGGAACCACGCTTCGAAGGCCGGCAGGTCGTGATGGTGCTGGCGCCCCGGTAGGCGCCTCCCCTTCAACTCACCAAGACAAGCCACGAAGGCAAGTACGATTTTACGCGGCGCGGCCTATCGGTTCGCGCCGCAAACGGTATTTTCGAGGCCTGATTTGGCCGGACTAACGGAGACTGATCGATGCGCGCCATCCTGGTAGCGGCCGCCCTCACGGGGCTGCTCGCGGCAACCCCCGCAGCCGCCGACGACTACGGCGAAAAGCTTTGCAAGCAGTACATGCCGCCCGGGACCCCCTGCACCTGCGTCGCGCCGATCCTGGAGGAGGAGTTCGACGAGGAAGAGCTCGAGCCCCTGATGCAGTTCCTGCGCTCCTTCATGGACGGCCTCAAGGGTGACGAGGCGACGGCCCAGAAGACCATCGACGCGATCGCCGCCAAGCATGGCAAGAACAAGATCGAGGACTGGCTGAAGCGGTTCGAGGGCCTCTCCCCGGAAACCTCAAAAACCTGCAATTTCAAGTTTTAGAGCCTGATCCCGGCTAAAGCCGGCACCCGCAGCTAATTGGCTGGGTGGCCGGTTTTCCGGAAAAGATCCTGCCCGAACAAGATACTTAGGCGTCCGGCCGCCGCCTGGTGGCCGGGCCCAGACGGTTGCAGTCCGGGGGCGTATCTGCCATAACGCCGCCCTCTCGTCGCCCGGCCATTAAGGGCTGCCGTGGCGGCGTGAAGTGCTCAATCAGCACGCTCATTTCGAGCAAATCAACCGGCGAGGCGTGCCGTAAGGCGTGCCGTTGCGTCCGGAAAGGAGAGCCAAATGCCCAAGATCAAGACCAAATCGGGCGCTAAAAAGCGCTTCAAGATCACCGGGACCGGCAAAGTGGTTTACGCCCAGGCCGGCAAGCGTCACGGCATGATCAAGCGGACCACCAAGCAAATCCGCCAGCTGCGCGGCACCAACGTGCTGTTCAAAACCGACGGCGACAACATCAAGAAGTACTTCCTGCCGAACGGCTGAACCGCCACCCCGCGCATTCCTGAAGGAGATTTGTCATGGCCCGCGTCAAACGTGGCGTAACCGCACACGCCAAGCACAAGAAAGTTTTCAAAGCCGCCAAGGGTTTCTACGGCCGGCGCAAGAACACCATCCGTGTCGCCAAGCAGGCGGTCGAGAAGGCGAACCAGTACGCCTACCGCGATCGCAAGCGTAAGAAGCGCACCTTCCGCGCGCTGTGGATCCAGCGCCTGAACGCCGCGGTGCGGCCGTTCGGCCTGACCTACAGCCGGTTTATCGACGGGCTGAACAAGTCCGGCCTGATGGTCGACCGCAAGGTTCTGTCGGACCTCGCCATCACCGAACCGGCAGCTTTCCAGGCGATCGTCGAGAAGGCGAAGGCGTCGTTGCCGGCCGCGGCGTAGTCCCGTTGGCGTAGGCGTTAGGTCTCTCCGCGTCATGCCCGGCTTTGTGCCGGGCATCCACGTCTTCCTTGCAGAAGCGAAACGTGGATGGCCGGAATCCGGCCATGACGGTTACAGGAACCGTGCATGTCCGACATCGGAAACCTCGAGCAGCAAATCCTGGCCGACGTTGCCGCAGCCGCCGATGAGGCCGCGCTGGAGGCGGTGCGCGTCGCCGCGCTCGGCCGCAACGGCACGATCACCGCACTGCTCAAGACCCTCGGCCCGATGACGCCGGACGAACGCCGCGTGCAGGGGCCGCTGATCAACGGCCTCAAGGACAAGGTCACGGAAGCGCTCACCGCGCGCCGCGACGCGCTCAAAAACGCCGCGCTCGACGCCCGTCTCAACACCGAGACCGTGGACGTCACGCTACCGGTGCGCGAGCCGCCGACGGATCAGGGCCGCATCCATCCGATCAGCCAAGTGATCGACGAGTTGACCGCGATCTTCGCCGACATGGGCTTCGCGGTCGCGGAAGGTCCCGACATCGAGACCGACGATCTCAACTTCACCAAGCTCAACATCCCGGAGGGCCATCCGGCCCGCGAGATGCACGACACGTTCTTCTTCAATCCGAAGCCGGACGGTTCGCGGCTGCTGCTGCGCACCCATACGTCGCCGGTGCAGATCCGCACCATGCTGACGCAGAAGCCGCCGATCCGCGTGATCATCCCGGGCCGCACCTATCGCGTCGACTCTGACCAGACCCACACGCCGATGTTCCATCAGGTCGAGGGGCTGGTGATCGACAAGGGCTCGAACCTCGGCCACCTGAAATGGATCCTCGAGGAATTCCTCAAGGCGTTCTTCGAGGTCGACCAAGTGAAGATGCGGTTCCGGCCGTCGTTCTTCCCGTTCACCGAACCGTCGCTCGAGGTCGACATCCAGTGCCGGCGCGAGAAGGGCGAAGTGCGCTTCGGCGAAGGCAACGACTGGCTGGAGATTCTGGGCTGCGGGATGGTGCATCCCAACGTGCTGCGCAATTGCGGGCTCGATCCCGAGGAGTACCAGGGCTTCGCCTGGGGCATGGGGATCGACCGCATCGCCATGCTCAAATACGGGATGCCGGACCTGCGCGCCTTCTTCGAGGCCGACGTGCGCTGGCTCTCGCACTACGGTTTCCGCCCGCTCGACCTGCCGACTCTGGCGGGGGGATTGAGCTGATGAAATTCACCCTCTCCTGGCTCAAGGATCATCTCGACACCGACGAGTCGGTGGCGGCGCTTGCCGACAAGCTGACCATGATCGGGCTCGAAGTGGAAAGCCTCGCCGACAAGGCGACGCTGCTCGCGCCGTTCACGATCGCGCGCGTCATTGACGCGAAGCAGCATCCGAACGCCGACCGCCTGCGCGTCTGCATGGTCGACACCGGCAAGGGCGACCCGGTGCAGGTGGTGTGCGGCGCGCCCAACGCCCGCACCGGCATGATCAGCGTGTTCGTGCCGCCCGGCGCCTACATCCCGGGCAAGGACATCACGCTCAGCGTCGGCAAGATCCGCGGCGTCGAGAGCCACGGCATGCTGGTCTCGCAGGCCGAGATGCAGCTCTCCGACGATCACGACGGCATCATCGATCTGCCCGCGGATGCGCCGATCGGCGAGATTTACGCCAAGTGGGCCGGGCTCGACGATCCCGTGATCGAGATCAAGCTCACACCCAACCGGCCCGACTGCACCGGCGTGCACGGCGTTGCGCGCGACCTCGCCGCCGCCGATATGGGCAAGTTCCTCGACAAGATGGTCAAGCCGGTGAAGGGCGACGGAGCCTGCCCGCGTACGGTCGCGCTCGACTTCGGCGCGACACCGTCGCTTTGCCGCGGCTTCGCGCTGCGGCTGGTGCGTGGCGTGAAGAACGGCCCGTCCCCCGAGTGGCTGCAGAAGCGCCTGACCGCGATCGGCCTGCGTCCGATCAATGCGCTGGTCGACATCACCAACTACATCACCTACGACCGCGGCCGGCCGCTGCACGTGTTCGACGCTGCCAAAGTGAAGGGCAACCTCGTCGTGCGGCGCGCGAAGCCGGGGGAGCAACTGCTCGCGCTCGACGGCAAGACCTACACGCTCGACGACACGATGTGCGTGATCGCCGACGAGGCGGGACCTGAGTCGCTCGCCGGCATCATGGGCGGCGAAGCTTCCGGCTGCGATGAGAACACCACCGACGTGCTGATCGAGTCGGCCTTGTGGGAGCCGCTCAACATCGCGCAGACCGGGCGCAAGCTCGGCATCAATTCGGACGCGCGCTATCGTTTTGAGCGCGGCGTCGATCCGGCGTTCCTGGTGCCCGGGCTCGAACTCGCGACCCAGATGGTGCTCGACCTCTGCGGTGGCAAGCCGTCGGAGATCACGGTTGCCGGTGATCCGGAGGTACCGGAGCTGGTGATCGACTTCCCGCTCTCCGAATTGAAACGCCTCGGCGGTCTCGACGTTCCGTTCCCGGAAGTGCGCGGCGTGCTCAACCGGCTCGGCTTCATGGTCGCCGGGCAGGACAAGCATGTGAAGGTCGCCGCGCCGTCGTGGCGGCCGGACGTCCACGGCAAGGCCGATATCGTCGAAGAGGTCATGCGCATCGTCGGTGTCGATCGCGTGCCGTCGACGCCGTTCGACCGCGGCCCGCATGCGCGCAAGCCGATCCTCACCCCCGTTCAGGTGCGTACCCGCAAGGCCAAGCGCGCGCTCGCAGCGCGCGGCATGGTCGAGGCGGTGACGTGGTCATTCATCGCCAAGGCGCAGGCCGAGCTGTTCGGCGGCGGCAAGGCTGAGCTTGCGCTGGCCAATCCGATCGCGGCCGATCTCTCCGACATGCGGCCGAGCCTGTTGCCTGGCCTGATCGCCGGCGCGCAGAAGAACGCCGATCGCGGCTTCCCCGATGTGGCGCTGTTTGAAGTGGGCCAGATCTTCCGCGGCGACCGGCCCGAGGATCAGTTCATTGCGGCCTCGGGCGTGCGGCGCGCGCTCGCCAAGGCCACCGGCATTGGGCGGCAGTGGCAGGGCTCCGGCGAAGCCGACGCCTTTGACGTGAAGGCCGACCTGCTGGCGCTGCTGACCGCCGCCGGCGCGCCGCCGCAGGCGCTTCAGGTGGTGCCGGGCGGACCGGCCTGGTTCCACCCCGGCCGCTCCGGGACGGTGCAGATCGGACCGCAGAACGTCATCGGTCACTTCGGCGAGGTGCATCCGCGTGTGCTCGAGGCGCTCGATGCCGCGGGCCCGCTGATGGCGTTCGAGGCGATCCTCGAAAAGATCCCGGAGCCGAAGGCCAAGCCGACGCGCGCCAAGCCGGTGCTTGACCTGTCGCCATTCCAGCCGGTGTCGCGCGACTTCGCGTTCGTGGTCGACCGCGCCGTCAAGGCCGCCGACCTAGTGCGCGCCGCGCAGAACGCGGACCGCGCGCTGATCACCGGCGTCACGGTGTTCGACGTCTACGAGGGCAAGGGCATCGATCCGGGCAAGAAATCGCTGGCGATCGCGGTAACCATCCAGCCGCGTGACAAGACCATGACCGACGCGGAGATCGACGCGCTCGGCGCCAAGATCGTTGCGGACGTCAGCAAGCGCACCGGCGGCGTGTTGCGCGGGTAGGCGCAGCGACCGCCAGCTTTCCGGTATTTGAGACAAGTTGCAGGCGTTCGGCCTCGCGTTGTGCCGCAGCAGGTGCTGTGGCAGATTCATAGAAGCAGATTTCAGAACCTGACACTGCGTTGAGGACGTCGCGCATGTGGCCGCTGATCGATCCTCGCAAGGGCGATTTTGAAAGCGACGCATCGAGCTCGCAATCCCGATCGCTCTGGTCGATTGCCGGCGGCATGCTTGCCGAGATCAGCCTTCCGAAGCTGATCGTCGCCTGGTTTGTCCTGCTTGGCCTGCCCGCGCTGCTGCTGGGCGCGATGCCGATCGTCGCTTCGATCTGGATCAATGCCACAGCGCTGACGCTGGTCGAGTTCAGCTACGGTCTGGTGCCGCTGTTGCTGCTGATCGCGCTCGCGGCGGCGGCCCTGCTTGGCGCCCGCCGGCTGTTCGGGCTGGCCGAGCGCAGCTTCTGGTCGCTGAACGCCCTTGCCGTGCAGCCGGCCTATGCCCTCTGTCGCGAGGTCCTGAGCCAGATCGCAGAACGGGTGCTGCCGCGCGACGTGACGTCGACAAGGCGGGCGAAATGGCGGGCCATCACCGCCATCTTGTCCGGCTCGATCATCTGCCTCCTGTCGATCGGCATCCTGCTGCTGGTGTGGCCGCACGTCCGCTTTACGGTGGAATTCTCTGCGCTTCACCAGCCCATCGCGCTCGCCAAGGCGGCGCTTGCCAACAGTGTCGCCATTGTCGCGGCTTACGTCGCGGCCGCCGTTCTCGTCTGGTCGGTCGCCGACGCGACGATACCGATGGCGTGCGATCTGGAACATTTTGCGGAGGCGCCCCCTAAAGAACGAACCTGGCGCGTCGCGCATCTGTCCGACATTCATGTCGTCGGCGAGAAATATGGATTTCGGATCGAAAGCGGCCGGTCAGGTCCACGCGGCAACGACCGCCTGATCAGAGTCTTGCAGCGCCTGGACGACATCCAGGCCGAGCAGCCCCTGCATGCGATCCTGGTGACCGGCGACATCACGGACGCCGGACTTGCGACGGAATGGGCCGAATTTTTCGACGCGCTCGCGCAGTTCCCGCGCGTCGCAGAGCGGATGCTCGTGATCCCAGGCAATCACGACATCAATGTCGTCAATCGTGCGAATCCGGCGCAATTCGACCTGCCGACCAGCCCAAACAAGAAGCTTCGCAAGCTGCGGGTTCTGTCCGCGCTCAACGCCGTTCAAGGGTCGCGCGTTCACGTGCTCGACCGGCGAACCAAGCGGCTGGGTGAGACGCTCGCGCGCGCACTCGGCCCCGCGATGGCGGGCATGGTGGCATTCGCCGATACCGGAAGGCCGCGCCGCTATGGTGCGCTGGACGATCTCTGGTCGAACGCGTTCCCGATGGCGCTGCCGCCGGACCGGGACGACGGACTTGGCGTCATCCTGCTGAACTCAAATGCCGATACCCATTTCTCATTCACGAATGCGCTGGGGATGATTTCCGCCGACGAGTTCTCAGCCGCCGCCGCCATCATGACGCAGTATCCCCGCGCCGGTTGGGCCGTGTGCATTCATCACCATGTCGCCGAATACCCGCGACCCGACGTGAAGCTGTCCGAGCGCATCGGAACGGCGCTGATCAACGGACAGTGGTTCGTCCGACGGCTTCAGCCGTTCGCCGACAGGGTCGTCGTCATGCACGGCCATCGGCACGTCGACTGGTTCGGAAGATGCGGCGCGTTTCCGATCCTGTCCGCACCGTCGGCGGTCATGGGCGGGCCGGACAGTTCGCCGACGCGCTTCTACGTCCACACGATCGCGATCGGCGCCGATGGCAAGATCGAGCTGTTGCAACCGCAGCCCGTCGTGGTGGAGGGGCCGCAAGTCTGACCGCGTAGCCTAGTTCGTCGGCGCGGGTAGCAGATCGGCGAACGCAAATCCCTCGCGCTCGACCACATCGCCGAGCGCCACGGGAATCCGCCGCGTCAGCATCGGCCCGGCCGCCACGAAGGTGTGGAATTCGCCCTTCTCGCCGCATGGATCGGCGCTCACCGGCAGTTCCGCGAGCAACGCATGGTCGAGCCTGCGGCCGGCGAACGCGATCGGAAGCTGCTTGAGGTCGACGCAGGCGAGATAGGTCTCGATCCCACCGTCGATCATCTCGCGGGCGAGCACATCCGTGGGGCGCTGCCAGAGCGGGAACACCGGCGCGATGCCGGTGCCGGCGAGCTTCTCCTCGCGATAGCGGCGGACGTCCTCCAGAAAGAGATCGCCGAAGATCACATGGGTGACGCCGCGCGCCTTCGCGTCCGCCAGCGCGGTCGCCATCCGCTGCTCGTAGACTTCGTTCGGGCACGGATACGGGATCGGCACACGGATCGGCGTGAGCTCCGCGGCATCGAGCTGCGCCGCGAGCAGTTCCTCGCGCACACCATGCATGCTCACGCGACCGAAGGTCTCGGTGACCGTCGTCAGCGCGCCGACGATCTCGTAGTCGCCGCGGCGCCGCGCCTCATGCAGCGCCCAGGCGGAATCCTTGCCGCTCGACCAGGCGATCAATGCTTTGGGACTCATGGCGTGCTCATCCCGGGCGTGGTTGCTTCGGTTGTGGCTTCTGCTTCGCAGGCGGCTGCTTCGGCTCCGGCGCCGGCGGCGCGATCACGCGCAGCGCCGCGGTGGCGGCACGGTCGCCGGACTCCCAGGCGCCGGCAACGGTGCCCCACAGCCGCTCATGCGCCGCCTCACCCGCGAACCAGATTCGGTTGTTGATGGATTCCATCAGCGCGCGTCGCGCAAATTGCGCGCCCGGCGCCGCCGCCGACATCGCCCCCAGCACCCAGGGCTCCGCGTTCCAGTTGGTCGCATGCGAGCGGCCCGCGGCGCGCTTGAGGCCGGAGCCATAAAGATTGTCGAGCCAGTCGAGCGCGAACGCGACCATCTCCTTCGGTCCCTTGGCGGCGAGGTCGCGGCCGAAACGACCGCCCACGTCTACACTGCACAGCGTGCTGCCGGACATGTTGGCGAGCAGCGCGCCGGTGCGGGTGTTCGACGAACGTTCGAATACCAACTCATCGGTGCGCAAGCCGAGCGGATTGCCGGCGAGCTCCAGCGTCACGTGATCGTAGCTGCCGAGCTTGAGCCGGTCGATCAAGTCGACCAGCCGCTTCGGCAGATCGGGCGTGAAGCGCAGCTTGCCGGCGGCCAACACATTGGTCGAGGCGGTGACGATGACGGCACGGGCATCGATGGTTCCCTGTGCGGTCTCGACCTCGACGCCGGCGCGGCCGCCCCAATTGATGCGCGTGGCGGGCGTCGACAGCCGCACCGGCAGCTCGGCGGCGAGCTTCGCGATCACCGCGCCCAGGCCCTGGCGGCAGTAGGCCTGCACGTCGCGCTCGGCGGCGCGCGCGATGTCGGCGGCCGACGTCTCGGACACGTCCTTGCCACAGAAATACGGGCCGAGCATGAATTCGATGGTCGAGCGCCATTCGCCGAGGTCTTTCGGCAGCGCCTGCGCGGTGGCGACGTCGGACTTGCGCGCGAGATCGGCGACGGCGCCGTTGGCACGCGCCATCGCCGCCAGCAGGTCCTCCATCTCGCTTTCGCGCGCGTAGCGCCGCGCAATGCGGATGCGCTGGCCCGGCGGCGCTGGATAGATATCGAAGCCGTTCTGGGTCGCAAGGCGCACGACCGGGTTTGATTCCGGCGTATGGAGCGCGCGCGCGCCGCGATCGTACGGCACGCCAAACAGCGCGGTGTCGGTGATACAGCGGCCGCCGACCACGCCGGACGCTTCCAGCACCACGCATTTACGTCCGGCGGCGACGACCCGCCGCGCCGCAGCGATCCCGGCGACGCCCGCACCGACAATGACGACGTCGACGCCGGACCGCGGCTCGGTCGCCGGGCCCTTGGATTTCTGCTGGACCGCGCCAAACGCTGGCGTTGCGGCAGCGAGACCAGCAGCGGCAAGGAACGATCGGCGCGTCAGTTTGGACATGAGTTAGCGGCGTCCCCGGCACAAATGGTTCCGGACATTGCCCGATCCTGACACTGCTCGCAAACCTTCGCGACAAATCGGCCCGTGGCGGGCTATTAAATACGCGAAAGGTCCCTTCATGCTCGATGCCGCATTCAAAGCGCTCGCCCAGATGTTCTCGCCGCCGTTCCGCAAGATCCTGCTGAAATCGGCGGGCATGGCACTGCTGTTGATCATCGTCGCGGCGATCGGCCTGCATCGCGTGCTGGCGTGGTTCGCCGAGGGTGGCCAGGCTTGGTTGCAGACCACGCTCGGGCTCACCACCACGACACCGCTCACGATATTGTCATGGGTGATCTCGATCGCGGCCGCGCTCGGCATCGTCGCCGGCTCGATCTTCCTGATGCCGGCGGTGACCGGCCTGCTCGCCAGCTTCTTTGCCGACGACGTCGCCGAGCAGGTGGAACGGCGTCACTATCCTGGCGATCCGCCGGGGCATGCGCTGCCGATATTTCCGGCAGCGCTCCAGGGTCTAAAGACCGCGATGCTCGCCATCCTCGTCTACCTGGTGGCGCTGCCATCGCTGCTGCTGGCTGGCATCGGCGTCGTGATCTTCTTCCTTGCGACCGCCTTCCTGCTCAGCCGCGAGTATTTTGAACTCGCGGCCATGCGCTTCAACTCGCCCGCCGATGCGCGGAAGCTGCGCAAGGCCAACCAGAGCACGGTGATGATCGCCGGGCTGTTCCTCGCCGCCTTCGTGTCGATACCGATCCTCAACCTCGCGACGCCGCTGTTCGGTACCGCGTTCATGGTGCACGTATACAAGCGGCTGGCGGGGCGTCCGACGTCGCGGCCGCTGCTCGAAGGCGAGCGCGCGAGCTAGCGGACGAAATGACGGCCCTATCGGGTCCAGAATTTCCACCAAGGACGTTTGGTCGGGGTGGTTGATATCTCATCCCATCCGCCGTCGGCGCGGCGGACCAATTTCTTGTCGACGCCATCCACGGTGACCGTTGATCCGGCGCCGTGATCGACAAACTGGACCAGTTCCGGTGCAAACCAAAACGCCTCATTGCGGCTCTCGAAGTGCACATTCAGAGCAGCGTCTTCGGTCGCGTTGCCAATAACCGCCACGCCCGTCGCTGACGGTGTCGTGAAGCCATAGACGACCCCGTGCAGCCCGGCGAAACCTCGCGCGCGGGTCAGCGGTGTATCAACGATGCAGACAGTGTCGCCAAATTCCGGACGGGTCATGAGATCAGTCACAGACCGTCACTTCGGCAGCGACGTGACCGAAACCTTCGCCGCGCCGTCGGCTTCGGCGATGATGCGCAGCGTCGTCGCGTCGAACGCGATGTCGACGACCCGCAGATCGGTGACTGAGGCATCGACCCGCACGCCGTCACCGGCGCCACGGAACTCGGCGATTGCCGCCTGGATGCTCTTGCGCGCATTGGCGGCGAACGGCTTGAGATCAATCACGGTGCGGTCCGCGACCGCCGCTTCGAGATGGGGCGCCATCGCGCGGACGGCGGCGCCCATCATGCCTTCCGATTCGACATCGAGCACGACGTCGGTGAGCCGCAGCACCTGCGCCTTGGCATCGAGCACCGGCCGTCCCCAGACGTAAACATTCGCCTCGGTTCCAAGGCCGAACCAGCTCTTGCGCTCGGTGGCGTTCACCCGCAGCGAGATCAGCAGCCGGTCGCCGGACGGCGCGACATTGGCGCGGCGCACCGTCACCGCAAACGCGTTGTCGTCGGTGAACGTCTTGCCGGCGAACTGCGCCTCCATCAGGCGGTTGACCTCGGTGAACGGAACGTCGATCGGCACCGCGATATTGACGCGGCCCTGCTCACCCTGCGGCAGGATCTCGAGCGCCGCCGGGAACGGGCATTCCGGCTTGGTCTGGTTCGCGACGATCCGCGTCTCGGCCTCGACCCCGACCAGAAGCGTGACGGCCTCGGCATCGACCCGCGGCTGCGCGGCGATCGCGCGGGTGGGACGAAGCTCGAGCCACAGATTCGGCAGGCCGGCGCCGGCGGCGCCGATCGAGAGCGAGCGGCAGAGCTTGGCCCACTCGCGGCGCGCGACCTGCTCCAGGAACGGATCGTTGCGCAGCCGCGCCTGCAAACGCGCGACCTGCTCGTTGACCTGCCGTTCCATCAGCGGCCGCACTTCGTTCGCCACGTTCAGGCGCACGCCGACGATGGTCATGTTAGCGTCGGCAATCGAGAACTGCGTGGTGAGATTGGGCTCGAGTCGCCATGCCGGCGTGAGCTGCGGCTGCGAGATCATCGCGACATTGCCACGAATGTCGGTGCGCTGGTCGAGCGTGCGGCCCGCGAGCTTCTCGACATTGCGGCCGAGTTCGCGGCCGAGAACTCCGCTGATCGCGCCGCCAAGGCCGCCCGCCGCGTTCGTCGCCAGCTGGCCGGTCGCGCGCAGCGAACCGCTCAGCACGGTCGAAACCCCAACGACGTCGGGTTTGCCGAACACGCCGAGCGGACCGCGGTTCACCGTCCAGCCGATCTCCGCGTTGGACAGGATTTTGGATGCAACGTTGTCGCGCTTGCCGTTGAGATCGCGCGGCGCCGTCGCCTCAAGCAACTCGCGAATAGCGCCGAGCGCGATCACCGTCGGCGCCACGATGGTCGAGGTACGGCTGACGGGAGGAAGCGGCGGAACCTCCGCGAGAGCGGGCCGCCGGCCGCCCTCAGTGGCTGGCCACAGCACCTGCATCGCCAGCGTCGCGCCAACGAATGCCATCGCCAGTATGGCGATGCCGATCAGGATCGTCCGCAAACGCATGCCGTCCCAACCATGCTCCGGGCGCAGCCCCACAAATTCCGGCCTGAAATCCTAGTCCATGACGCAGAAACGCGCCAGCGCAGCGCGAGATGGTGTTACGCCGCTACCGTCTTTCCCGGCCATTTGCATAGGTCGGCAATGAGGCATTTTTCGCACAGCGGCCGGCGCGCCAGGCAGACATAGCGCCCATGCAGGATCAGCCAGTGATGCGCGTGCAGCATGTATTTGTCGGGTATCACCTCGAGCAGCTTTAGCTCGACCTCCAATGGGGTTTTTCCCGGAGCCATGCCGGTGCGGTTGCCGATCCGGAAAATGTGGGTGTCGACCGCCATGGTCTTCTCGCCGAACGCCATGTTGAGGACGACATTGGCGGTCTTGCGCCCGACCCCGGGCAGCGCTTCGAGCGCTTCCCGCGAACGCGGCACCTCACCGCCGTGCTCGGCGACAAGGATCTGCGAGAGCGCGACGACGTTCTTCGCCTTGGTGCGGAACAGGCCGATCGTCTTGATCAGGTCGCGCACCTTATCCTCGCCGAGCGCCACCATTTTCTCCGGCGTCGGCCCGGCCGCGAACAGCGCGGGCGTCGCCTTGTTGACGCCGGCGTCGGTCGCCTGCGCGGACAGCACCACCGCGACCAGCAGCGTGAAGGGATCGTTGTGCAGGAGTTCGCCCTTCGGCACTTCTGTCGCGGCCTGGAAGCGGCGGAACGCTTCCTCGATCTCGGCCGGCGTCCAGGGCGGGGTCACGCCTTCGGCGGCCTTGCGATCGGCCGCCCGTTGCTTGACCGGCGGCTTGAGGGTCGCGGCCTTACCCTGGCGCGCCTTGTCGAGGCTGCGGCGAACCGATTTGGCCGGCGTTTTCTTGGATGCTTTCTCGGGCGCCTTCTTGCCTGGTTCCTGCTTCCCAGGGGCCTTCTTCCGAGGTGTTTTCCGCGCCATGCTTTCCCTATATTGAGCCCCATGACCGCCGACAACACGCCCGAGCGCGATCCCGACCGGGAACCACCGATCTTTTCGGCGGTGCTGACGCCGCATCGTTCGCTGAGCCCGACCGGCTTTCTTATCTTCATGGCGGTGCTCGGCGGCATCAGCTTCATCACCGGCATGGTGTTCCTGCTGGCGGGCGCGTGGCCGGTGTTCGGCTTCTTCGGACTCGACGTGCTTCTGGTCTACTGGGCGTTCAAGCTGAACTACCGCGCGGCGCGGGCCTACGAGCAGGTGACGGTGACGCCGTCCGAGCTGACGGTTCGCAAGGTCAGTCATCGCGGCGGCGTGCGCGAGTGGACGCTGAACCCGGTGTGGGTGCGGCTGCACCGTGACGAGCACGAGGAGTTCGGATTGCAGCGCCTGTTCCTGGAATCGCAGGGCCGGCACCTGACGATCGCCAGCTTCCTGCCGCCGCAGGAGAAGGAGAGCTTCGCGACGGCCCTCTCAGGTGCGTTGGCGGAGGCGAAACGCGGGCCGACACGGACGGTGCTGGAATAGCGCATGAAGTGGCACGACCTCTCAACTCCCCTCCCCCCATTTGCGCAGCAAATGGCGGGGAGGGGAACGGAGAGACCGAGCCCATATGAAGCAAAGCGAAGCACCAACTTGGCGCGCGCTACTACTCAGGAATCGGGTGGGAACGGCCGCCACGCAGCCCTAGATCGAGAGTAACGATGGAGAACACCATGCTCTCGCCCGACCGCGTTGCTTTTGCGCCAATGCACGCCGCAGCAAGCGACTACGACATCGTCCGGCGCGCCATCGGCTTCATCTCGGAGCAGTGGCGCAAGCAGCCGGAGATCGAAGAGATCGCGCACGCCGTCGGCGTCACCGCGACCGAGCTGCACCACCTGTTCCGGCGCTGGTCCGGATTGACGCCGAAAGCGTTCCTGCAGGCGATCACGCTCGACCGCGCGCGCACGCTGTTGCGTTCGTCCGCGAGCGTACTCGACGCCACCTACGAAGTCGGCCTGTCCGGACCGGGCCGGCTGCACGACCTGTTCGTCACGCACGAAGCAATGTCGCCGGGCGAATGGAAAGCCGGCGGCGACGGCCTCACGATGTACTACGGCTTCCATCCAAGTCCGTTCGGCACCGCGCTGGTCATCGCCACGCCGCGCGGCCTCGCCGGGCTCTCGTTCGCCGATCCGGGCGAGGAGAAGGCCGCGCTCGCCGACATGCAGGGCCGCTGGCCGAAGGCGCGCTATGTCGAGGACAGTGCGCGCACCGCGCCATTGGCTCAGCGCATTTTCGATTCCACGAAGTGGCAGCCGGATCAGCCGCTGCGCGTCGTGCTGATTGGCACCGACTGGGAGGTGCGGGTCTGGGAGACGCTGCTGAAGATCCCGATGGGCCAGGCCACCACCTATTCCGACATTGCACGCAAGGTCGGCAGCGAGAAAGCCTCGCGCGCGGTCGGCGCCGCCGTCGGCAAGAACCCGGTGTCGTTCGTGGTGCCGTGCCATCGCGTGCTCGGCAAGAGCGGCAAGCTCACCGGCTATCACTGGGGCATCACCCGCAAGTGCGCGATGCTCGGCTGGGAGGCCGGCCGCGTCGGCACGGCTTAGCTGCCCCGCAAGCTCCCTGATCGTCGCGGCGGCCCTAGTTGATTGACGCTCGGACCGCAATCGCGCAAAACCGGCTCGAATTTTGCTGTCTGATCCCCATGTGGGAGACGGACGGTCTGCCATCAGGCCGGTGAACAAGGAACTTGCGGATGCAGCGGCGACGTCCCGTGATGCTTGCCATTCTGGACGGCTGGGGTTGGCGCGAGGACCCCGCCGACAACGCCGTCAAACAGGCGCGCACCCCCAATTTCGATCGGCTCTGGGCCTCCTGCCCTACTGCGCTGCTGCGCACGTCCGGCAAAGACGTCGGCCTGCCGCAAGGCCAGATGGGCAATTCCGAGGTCGGCCATCTCAACATCGGCGCCGGGCGCGTCGTGATGCAGGACCTGCCGCGGATCGGCGACGCGATCGCCAGCGGCGAGATCGAGCAGCAGCCGGCACTGCAAGACCTGATCGCGCGCCTCAAGGCCAATGGCGGCACTTGCCACCTGATGGGCCTGGTTTCGCCGGGCGGCGTGCATTCGCATCAGGATCATGCGGCCGGCCTCGCCAAGATTCTGGCGGCCGCCGGCGTGCCGACGCTGGTGCATGCCTGGACCGACGGACGCGATACCCCGCCGCAATCGGCCGGCGACGACATTGCGCGGCTTGCGGCAGCGTTGCCGAAGTCGGTCCCGATCGCGACGGTGTGCGGGCGCTATTATGCGATGGATCGCGACAATCGCTGGGAGCGCGTGAGCAAAGCCTACGCGGCGGTGGTCGACGCGGAGGGACCGCGGTTTCCCGACGCCGGCGCAGTCATTGCCGCGGCCTATGCGGACAAGAAATTCGACGAGTTCGTCGTCCCGGCGATCGTCGGCGACTATCGCGGCATGCGCGACGGCGATGGCGTGCTCTGCTTCAACTTCCGCGCCGACCGGGTGCGCGAGATCCTCGCGGCGATCCTCGATCCGAATTTTTCGGGCTTTGAACGCAAGCGCGCGGTGAAGATTTCCTGCGCCGTCGGCATGACGCAATATTCGGAAGCGCTCGACAAGTTCATGCAATCGATCTTTCCACCGCAGTCGCTCGCGAAAATCCTCGGCGAGGTCGTCGCCGGCGCCGGCCGCACGCAGCTGCGCACCGCCGAGACCGAGAAATATCCGCACGTCACGTATTTCCTGAACGGCGGCCGCGAAGAGCCATTTCCGGGCGAGGACCGCATCATGGTGCCATCGCCGAAGGTCGCGACCTACGACCTGCAGCCGGAGATGTCGGCGCCAGAACTGACCGACAAGGTCGTCGCCGCGATCGATTCCGGCAAATACGACCTGATCGTTCTGAACTACGCCAACGCCGACATGGTCGGGCACACCGGTAGCCTGCCGGCGGCGATCAAGGCGGTGGAGACGGTCGACACCGGGCTCGGTCGCATCGCCGACGCCATCGAACGCGCGGGCGGCGCGCTGATGGTCACCGCCGACCACGGCAACAGCGAGATGATGCGCGATCCCGAGACCGGCGGGCCGCATACCGCGCACACCACCAATCCGGTGCCGATGTTCCTGCTCGGCGCGCAGAACCGCGCGCTGGTGACGGAAGGCCGCCTCGCCGACATCGCGCCGACGCTCTTGGAACTGATGGACCTGCCGAAGCCGGCGGAAATGACCGGCCGATCGCTCTTACGCGGCGACGCGTGAGAGCAAGCGCTTAGGCTCACTCCCACAGCTCCGCCAGGAACCATCCGACCGCGCGCGCCAGCGCGTAGATCGCGAGCGCAGCCGCCGGCGCGAACAGCGCGACACCGTAGTGCTCGTTGCGGTCGTCGAGATCAACCTGATGCCAGCCGTCGAAGGCGGCCCAGCCCGCAAGCACCAAGAGCGGGACCGCCATCGCAAGGCCGAGCCAATGCGCCGTGCGGTGACATCGGCTGAAGATAGCACCCACACTTTGATCCACTACTTTGATCCGTTACTGCGACGCGCCGGTGGTCTCGATCGTTTCCGCATTGGACTCGTGATGGACAAGCATGTTGATGCCCATTCCGCCCAGCAGCCCAATCACGATCACGCCGACCGCGATCCACATGTAACGGTCATCGCTGCGGTCGACCTGGTGCTCGTTGACGCTTGGCTTGTCTTGGTTCGTCATCACTTCCTCCTCGGAAGCACGTCGCCCACGACTTACGTAACGGCCCACTGAGGAAAAAACGCGGCCAGCACGCCCAGGCCGGCGCGCAATTTCTCGTGAAAATTCCGGCGATTCCGTTATGGCGAATTTATTTCATTACAGTCGCGCCATAACGACAACGGCGGCCCATCCGAGCGCCCGGCACGTCAGATAGACCAGCACCGATGCAGCAGCGGCCATCGCACTGACAAGCGCGATATCGTCGATCGTCACTGTCGCGGGAAACTGACCGCGCAGCCATTCGACAAAGCCCCAGATCACGACAGCGAGGATTGGCAGTGTCAGAATGACGCCAATCAGATGAAACACGCGATGGATGCGAGCTGGCAACAGCTCACACGTCCTTGAGGCCGAGCACATCCGCCATCGAATAGAGGCCGGGCTTCCTACCGCGCGCCCACAGCGCCGCATGCACCGCGCCGCGCGCGAAGATCATGCGGTCCTCGGCCTTGTGAACGAGCTCGATGCGCTCGGCGGGACCGGCGAAGATGACGCTGTGATCGCCGACGACAGTGCCGCCGCGCAGCGAAGCGAAGCCGATGTCGCCTTTCTTGCGCGCGCCGGTCTCGCCGTCACGACCGCGCGCCGAGTGGTCGCTAAGATCGACCTTACGGCCTTCGGCGGCGGCGCGGCCGAACATCAGCGCGGTGCCGGACGGCGCGTCGATCTTCTTGTTGTGATGCATTTCGACGATCTCGATGTCGAAC
>Ga0075430_100000013_pt1 | contig 93627 bp, 97 predicted proteins | sample RhiMetdeltSRZDD4_FD_75294 | JGI IMG/M metagenome (GOLD analysis project Ga0075430, IMG submission 75294) | Populus rhizosphere microbial communities from Tennessee, USA - Rhizosphere MetaG P. deltoides SRZDD4 | ecosystem: Host-associated > Plants > Roots > Rhizosphere > Soil | place: USA... | reverse complement strand
GCCGAACGGGATGCCCTTTGGCAGGAAGATGGTCTCCCACTCCTCGTAGGTCTTCGTCAGGAACACGTCCTGGAGCAGGGGGATGAGCGTGGCACGGTTCTTCGCGCGGTCGGCATTGCGGCGATAGCGCGGGTCGTTCGCCAGCTCCGGTCGGCCGATCGCGGGACAGAAGATCTGCCAGAGCTTCTCGCTGCCCACCGCGAGGGCGAGGTCGCGGGTCTTCGTCCGGAACGTCTGGTAGGGGAGCAAGGCCTTGTAGGCGGTGCCCATGGGCGCGGGCAGCTCGCCGTCGGCGAGGAAGCCGCCGATCATGGTGCCGAGGAGCGACATCTGGCCCTCGAGCATGGACACGTCGATGGCCTGGCCTCGCCCGGTCCGCTCCTTCACGCGCAGCGCCAGCATGATCCCGAAGGCCGCGTACATGCCCGCCGTCATGTCCGCGATCGACGTCCCCGCGCGCACGCCCCGGCCGCCTTCCTCGCCCGTCACCGAGATCATGCCGCTCTCGGCCTGTAGTATCAGGTCGAGCGCGGCGCGATCGCGATAGGGGCCGTCCTGGCCGAAGCCGGACACCGAGCAGTAGATGATGCCTTGGTTGCGGCGGCGCGCCTCCGCATAGGCCAGGCCCAGGCGCTCGAGCGCGCCCGTCCGGTAGTTCTCGAGGACGACGTCTGCCCGTTCGACGAGCTCGAAGAAGAGCTCCTTGCCCCGTGGGTGCTTGAGATCCACCTCGATACCCTGCTTGTTGCGATGCAGGCTCACGAAGTACGCGGTCTCGCCGCCCGGCAGCGGCGTGCCCCACGCGCGGGCGATGTCGCCGGCACCCCTGGGCTCGAGCTTGATCACTCGCGCGCCGAAATCGGCGAGCATGGTGGAGCAGAAAGGGCCGGCGAGGGCGTGGCTCAGATCGATGACCGTGACGTCTTCGAGCGGCAGGCGCATGCGGGTCGTCTCCTCGCGACCCATGGTAGCCCAGCGGCGGCGGGAGTGGCTGTCACCGAGATTGTCACTCTCCAGCTTGTGTCCGAATTCGATCGGGGCGAGCATCTCGACACGGCTGGGGTCAGGATGGACCTTTCTACTTCCCGTCCCGTTCTCGTTGTCGGCCTCTTGGCGCTGCTCCTGGCGGTGAGCGGCGCTGGGGTCAGTGCGGGGCGCGGCGATCCGCCGAGATTCGTCACGGTGGCTCCCGGCATCGCCCACGCGACCTTCCAGGTTCGCCCGGACGACTCCGAGGCCTTTTCAGGCCACGCCTTCAACGTCGATCTGGACGTGGCCGCGCTCCGTCTCATCCCTGCTGGGGGTCCTTCGACGAGGCGCACCGTCGAGGAGATCGTCGCGCCCTATCCGGCGGTCGTGGCGGTCAATGCGAGCTTCTTCGACACCGAGGGACGGGCCATGGGTCTCGCGGTCGACGAAGGGCGGGTCCTGGCCGGCGGCAGGCGGCGGAGCTGGGGCGCGCTCGTGATCGACGACCGGCACGCGCGGATCGTGCTTGGGGCCGAGATCCAGGATGATCGTGCCCACCGCCTCGTCGTCCAGGGCATCCCTCGTCTCGTCGTGGGAGGGAAAGTCCAGCCACTGAAGCCCCAGCTCGCAGAGCGCACGGCGGTATGCGCCAAGGGCCGTGGCATCCTCCTCGTCGTTTCGACGAGGGTCGAGACCACGCCGTTCGCGCGGTTCCTCGCCGACTCGCCCGATCAGGGCGGCCTCGGGTGCGGGGACGCGCTCAATCTCGATGGCGGGCCGTCGACACAGCTCGTGGTGAGGCTTCCCGCGCTGGCGCTGTCGTTTCCCCGGGGGTGGGGCGTGCCGAACGCGCTGGTCGTCGCTCCCGGTACGAGGTGACCAGAATCGCTGCCGTCACGCTCGTCGGTCGCCGCCGTCGGGCCTCCGCGTCGCGTCGCGCGACGGATAGATGACGCTCTCGGCGTGGCGGTACATCCACTCGACGGCGTCGGCCGCCAGGAAGTGGACCTCGGTGCGCGCGAGCGCCGCGAGCCGAAGCGCATCGATGTTCCGGCGCACCTCGGACGTCAGCGTGTTCAGGCGATGGTACGCCTCGGACACCGTGCGGCCGAGCGTCGTGACACCGTGGTTCTCCATGATCAGGCTGTTCGTGTGCTCGATGAAGTCCTTGATCGGTTCGACGTCCTGCTCCACGTCGAGGTGCGACGGCACCACGTACGGCGGCCTGGCCATCACGTAGGGGAACTCGAGCGAGAGGACGCGAAGCTCCTTGACGGCGCCCGATGCGAACAGCGCGATGGTCTCGTCGTGGTGCACGTGGATGACCGCCCCGACGTCGGGCCGCAGGCGCAGGATCTCCCGGTTCAGGTTGTGGCCGACGCTCGTCGGGACGGTGCCGTGCAGGAGCCGAGGCGTCGGGATGTCGGTGATGACGACGTTGTCGAGCGTCATCTCCTCCAGCGACACCTCGGCGTGCTTGGTGTACGCCACACCGTGCGCGAAGTCGGGATGGGGCACGCGGATGGCCAGGTTCCCGAGCGAATTGTGAACGTATCCGCGGGCCACGATCCTCCGCGCGTAACGCAGGAGCAGGTGCGCGACGGTCTCGTCGATTGGCACGGTCATGACGCTCCCCCCCTCACTGACGAGTTCGATCCGGTCGAGGCTCCGTCCGGCCGGCGGCCAGGATGCCGTCGACGAGCGCGTAGGCGCGGCTGCGGTCCGGGTAGCGCAGGTGGTGGTTGATGCGGTTGCGCGCGGCCGAGGTGAGGTAGAAGCGCTCGTAGAGGACGTTGCGGCCGGCCAGGGTGGAGCCCACGAAATCCCAGGCCAGCCGGAAGAGGGCCGCCCGCTCCTCGCTGTCGGTGTCGTGGGCCCCGTGCAGGAACTCGTCGAGCAACGGGCGGAGCCGCCCGTCCTGCAGCTGGCGGCGAGTCGGCGTGGCCAGGAGGTTGTGGCTGCCGATCAGCATGATGATCTCGCTGACGCGCGGGAACCAGGTGGCCAGGAGCGAGCGCATCGGGTTGAGGGCGCGCCCGTCGGGAAACCACACGCCGTTGCCGATGTCGCGGCCGTGCTCGGCGGAGATGAGCACGGCGTTGCGCGCCACCTCGACGTAGTCCAGCAGCTCGCCCAGCATCTCCTGGGTGGCCGGGCTCGTATCGCCGATGGACTCGGCCATGCGGACGGCCAGGCCGTAGGCGAACTCGAGCTTCACGAGCGCGCGAATGGTGGTCTGGTTGGTCATGTTGTCGCGCAGCCCGGTGGTACCGACCGTGTTGTAGAGGTCCACGTGCCCATCCAGGAACACGCAGTCGAACGGGATCTCGACGTCGTCGAAGATGACGAATGCGTCCTGCTCGTCGAAGCGCGCCGACAGCGGCCGGTCGAAGGGATCGGCGCCCGGAGCGGCCGCGCTGTCGCGACACAGGAAGATGAGTCCCGGGGTCTGCACGGGAATGGAGAAGGCGAGCGCGTAGCCCTCGGCGCCGGCGGGCAGGGGGTGCGCCGGGTAGACCGCGATCTCGTCGGCATACGGCGCCAGGGTGGCCAGGATGCGGGCGCCACGCACGACGATGCCGCGGCCGGTCTCGCCCACCTTGTGCACCGGCACGCGGTTGCCGAGGATCTGGCCGTCCGTCGACTTGTCGATGGTGGGATGGATGATGGTGTGGGTGAGGGAGGTGTCCTCCCGGCGGATCCGCTTCTGGAACTGGACGAGACGATGCGCGCCCTCGGCGTTCTTGTCACCCGCGCCGAGCCAGTCCTGCCAGCGCGAGGCAAAGCTGGCGAACTTCACGCTCATGTAGTCGGGGGTGCGGCCCATCAGTCCCACGGTCGCCTCGGCGATCCGGGTCAGACCGCGATTGCGGCGCTTCAGATCGTCGATCGAGCGCGGAATGAGGTGGCCGATGTTGATCGGCTCACCGGTGTCTGGATCGGGGGTCAGGCACTCGTCGGGAAAGGTGTGCTGGCGATCGAAGACGCTCGCGATAGTGGAGGCGCCGCCCGCGAGCGCCGGATGCGCAGTGACGTCATCGACTCGCTCGCCCTCGAGCCACAGCTCGCGCGTGGTGCTCCGGAGCCGCTCGAGGAACTGCTTGCCGGTCCGTGCCGCCACCGTGTCCCCTCCCGGGCGCCATCTTATCCCAGCGGCGGGCCGGCGAGCGACGACCGCCGGCGGTCGGTCGCTGTGCTCACCGGTCGTGCTATTCTTCGCTCGCATGGTCAGCCGGCTTCTCGTCGGCGCTCTCTTCGTCGCGTACCTCGTCGCGCAGGCCCCGCACCTCGTCCACCACCTCTTCGAGCCCGACGAGACGCAGGCCGACTGCGTATTTCTCGCCGCCGCCGAGCGCCATCAGGCGGCGCCGACCGAAGATCCGACTCCGCCCGCCGCCGGGACCGAGGTCTCCGTCGTACCCCCGGCGCCCGTTTCCGGCGCGATCCCGCACGCTCCCGGCCCTGCCGGCGCCCGCGCTCCCCCCTCGGTCGTCTAGCCACGCATCGCATCTTCCACGCCGTCGCCTGCTGATGCGGGCGCGGCGGTGCGCGTTCATCGGCGCGGCCGCCGCGGCTGGCACGCGACCCGACGGCACATTCTCACGTCCGACCGCCGGGAGGCGATCATGCGGAGGTCCATCTACGGTGCGGGCGTCATCGCCATCGCCGTCATGGTGTTGGCGCCGTCGCCAGGTCTGGCCCAGACCACGTCGTCGGAAGTGGAGCAGCTGAAGCAGGAATTGCGCCGGATCCAGGAACGCCTTCAAAAGCTCGAGCAGCAGCAGGCGGCACCCGTCCCGCCGCCGACGCCGGTCCCGGCGACGCCGCAAATATCAGCGCCAGCGGGCCCGCCGGCGCCGGGGGAGCGCGAGATCAGCCTCGAGCGCGAGCACCCCTTCGAGCTCCTCGGGCTTCCCAAGCCCGAGCTTGGTGGCGTCCGGTTCTCCGGGTTCTTCGTCGGCTCGGCGAACTACAACTCACGGATCCAGATGGTGCCGGAGTTCGCTGGCAGTGTGCCGCTCTCGTCCGAGCCCAGGCGCACGGACTTTCGGTTCGACCAGTTCTCCCTGGGCGTCTTCAAGACGTTCGCGCCGTGGCTCTCGGCAGGGGCCAGCATGGAAGTCGAGCGCCATGGCCATCGCCACGGCCACGGCTTCGATCCCGACTTCGGGTGCCCGAGCAGCGGCGCCCTGTGCGTCGAGCAGTTCGGGGCGGAAGAGATCGAAACGGACGTGAGCCTGCACCGCTTCAGCATCACCGGTATCGCGCCGGTCGGCAACGGCCTGGCGCTGTCGTTCGGCCGCTTCGACACGCCGTTCGGCTACGAGCGCCACGACGCCGCCCTGAACCTCACCGCCACGACCTCGGAGCTCCAGCGGTTCGGGCGCCCTCAGAGCATGACGGGATTCACCGCCGCCTATCAGTTCGCGCCGTGGCTCGACGTGACCGGATGGGTCGTCAACCGGTGGGAGAACGAGACGACCGAGGACCCTCTCGAGGACAACAACCGTGACAAGAGCTTCGGCGGCCGTTTCGGCTTCACGCCGCTCCACGGCTCGCAGCTCCTGAACGTCGGGATCGGCGGCTGGTGGGGGCCCGAGCGCGACGACGACACCAAGCATGCGCGCTGGATCATCGACGGTGACGTGACCTGGTCACCGACGTCGCGGCTCCTGGTGGCCGGCGAGATCCTGTACGGCGGGGAGTCCGGCGTGTCGTTCCGTCGCCGCGGTGTTCCGTTTGCCGCCGCGGCGATCGATGACCGGGACGTCAACTGGCTGGCGCTGTACGCCCTCGTCCACTACGACATCACCCGCTGGCTGGGTCTCTCCGTTCGTTACGGCTTCTTCAACGATTACCAGGGCGCGCGGACCGGCGTCGAGCAGATCCTCCAGTCGTTCACCATCACGCCGATCGTGCACCTGTCGCGGCTCATTCCCGACCTCCGGCCGCTGGGCGTGACCTATGCCCGGTCACGGCATCCCCTGGACTGGGTCGACGTCCGGCTCGAGTACCGGCTGAATCATTCGAACCAGCCGGTGTTCTCCTCGGCCAGCGCCGGCGTTCCCATCACGGATGCCGATCACATCGGCCACGAGGTCACGCTGCAGTTCGTGGTGAATTACTAGGAGGGGTGGCGATGCACGGGTTCCGTCTCTCGACCCTCCCGCTCAGCGGCAAGGTCTTCTGCACACTCTTTCTCCTCGGCATCGGCGGCGGGGCCCTCGCCGCTTTCGTGCAGGCCTCCACCGCCGTGGGGCTGTCCCCGGCGGCGGTGGAGGCGAGTCTGGCCCCGATGATGCCCATGACGCACATGGGCCACGGTCAGATGAGCGCCGAGAGGGAGATCACGATCGGCGACATCTCGAGCGCCGCCAAGGTCTGGATCCGGACCCCCTTGCTGATCCAGACCAGCCACACGCACCTGTTCGGGCAAACGCTGATCGCCGGTCTGCTGGGGTTGATCTTCCTCTTCACGTCGCTCCGCGAGGGCGTCAAGGCGCTGATCGTCGCGCTCCCCTTCGTGGGCACCCTGGTGGACATCGGCGGCATGTGGCTCACGCGCTTCGTCTGGCCGTCCCTGAGCGTGCTCGTCATCGCCGGAGGCAGCCTGTTCGCCCTCGGCTACGCGCTCATCGCGGTCATTTCCCTGTACGAGCTGTGGTTCCGAAAGGAGACGGCGGCATGACGAGGCCCGTTCGACTCGCCGCGACAGCGCTCGTCGCCCTGGCCCTCGCCGCGCCGGCGCTCGCCCATATCACCCCGCCGGTCGTCCTCGCGTCGGACCGTGATGCGATCGTCGGGCTGCTGGCCGGTGCCCGGCGCTTCTTCGTCCGCGAGGTGCGCCTCACCCCTGCCGAGAAGCAGACGATCCGGCAGCAGACCGGCTGGAGCCCGGACGACGACTTCTACCGCTTCTACATCGGGCGCGACGACCAGGGCCGCGTGGTGGCCGCGACCGTGTTCCTCACCGAGTTCACGATCCACGGCCCGGTTCGCGTGGCGGTGTCGCTCGGGCCGGACGGCAAGGTGAAGGGCGCCACCGTCGTGGAGCTGACCGAGGAGACGTATGGCTGGGTCAAGCCGCTGCTCGACCGCCAGTTCGCCAGAGAGTACGTCGGCCGCGATGCCCGCGGCCCGTTCGCGGTGAGCGCCGGCGGCGGGGATTCCATGACGCAGTTCTACGGGCAGGTCATCGCCAGCCTGATCCAGCGGGCCGCGATGCTGTACGAGGTCGGCGTCATCAAGCGCGGCGACGCGGCGTGAGCGGCGCCCCCTCCATCCGGAGGCGGGGCCTGCGATTAGGGTTGACGTGTCTGCAGAGTTAAGGCAGCTTAAGCCCCACCCCACGCAGGGCGGCCTTGCCCCTGCGCTCACCGGAGGAGGGTGACCATGACCGCCAGGCTTCGGGTCCTCGTATCGGTTCTCGCGCTCACGGTCACCCTCGGGGCATCCTTCTTGCCCCCGTCGGCGGCCCAGCCGTCCTCGACGCCCGGGCGTCACGGCAAGCTCGTCATCGCCGTGCAGCCCACGGGAACGCCTGAGCAGCTCACGGCCGACGCCAAGGAGCTCCGCGGATTCCTGTCCCGGAAGCTCAACCGGGACGTGGAGATCGTGTTTCCCATGACCTACGCCGGCGCCGTGGAAGCGCTTCGCTTCGGCCATGCCCAGGCGGCGTTCATGAGCGCCTGGCCGGCCCAGCTCGCCGTCAAGCACGCCAAGGCCGAGGTGGCCCTCGCCGAGGTCCGCGAGGTGGTGATCGGGCAGGACCGAAAGGCCGAGACCTTCTATTACTCGTACTGGGTCGTCCCCAGGGACAGCCCCGTCGAGACGCTCGGCCAGCTGCGGGGAAAGCGGGCGGTCTTCCCGAGCCCCCTGTCGACGTCCGGCTTCGTCGCGCCGCTGGCACGCCTGGTCGAGCTGGGGTTCGTGCCGCGACAGGTGGGCAAGGAGGCCGATCCGAAGACCTTCTTCGGAGACGTCCGCTTCGTCGGCGGCTACGCCCAGGGCTGGGAGGCGTTGAAGGCGAAGCAGGCCGACGTCGCCGTGATCGCCGGCGACGTCTCCGAGAAGCTGTACCGCGAGGTCCTGGCCGGGACCAAGGTGATCGACCAGCAGGGGCCGATCCCCTCGCACGCGGTCGTCTTCGGGCGAGAGCTGGATCAGGCGGCCAAGACGCAGCTACGGGACGCGCTGCTCGACCTCGGCAGTGCGGAGCACCGCGGCCTCATGCGGAAGTTCATCTCCGGGATCTTCGTCGGCTTCAAGCCGACGACCGCGGAGCAGCATCTCGGCCCGCTCGACACGTTCCTCGGCCAGACCCAGCTCGCGTTCCTCGAACGGATCCACTGACCTCGACACGATGCCAGGGCGCCCCGCGCTGGAAGCGAGCGGTCTCTCGTTTTCCTACGGCGCGGGGCGCCCGGTCCTGCGCGACGTCAGCCTCACCGCCGAGGCGGGGACGGTCACCGCGGTCCTCGGCGTCTCCGGAAGCGGCAAGACGACGCTGCTCAAGCTCTGCAAGGGGCTCCTCGCGCCCCAGCGCGGCACGGTACGTGTGCTCGGCGTCACCGTGGCGGCCGCCGGACGAGGCCGTCTCGACCCGGCGGTGGCGTACATCCCCCAGAACCTCGGCCTCGTACGCAACCTGACCGTGCTCGACAACGTGGTGATGGGCTCGCTCGGCCGGGTTCCCGGACTCCTGAGCCTTCTGGGCCGCGTCCCCGACGGGGAACGGCGGCGGGCCGAGGCCATGCTGGAGCGACTCGGCATCGGTCACAAGACCGACGAGAAGGTCCATGCGCTCTCCGGAGGCGAGCGTCAGCGGGTCGCGATCGCCCGCGCGCTGATGCAGGAGCCACGAGTCCTGCTCGCCGACGAGTTCGTCTCGCACCTCGACGTCCTCACCGGCCGGGAGATCCTCACGATCGTCAAGGGTATCGCCGGTGAGGGGGTCACCGTCGTCGTCGCCACGCACGACATCGAGCTGGTCGGTCGCTATGCCGACGCCGTCATCGTGCTCCGCGACGGACACAAGGTTCTCGACCGCCCGACCGGCTCGGGCGGCACCGAGGGTCTCGCCCTGGCGCTTCGGCGATGAGCCGATCCCGCCGTCGCCCGCCGGGGCGCTGGGCCCGGCGCGCGATTCCGCTCGCGCTGACGCTGGCCCTCGTCGTCACGCTTCGCAACGTCGGCCTCCTCGACCCCGACCGCCTGAGCCGAGCCGCGAGGAACCTCGCCATCTTCGTCTGGGGCCTCTTTCCACCGAACCCGTCCACGCTCCCCACGCTGAGCGCGGCCATGTGGGAGACCCTGCAGATTGCCTTCGCGGGCACCGCGATCGGGTTCATCCTCGCGCTCCCGCTGGCGCTGCTGGCGTGCCCGGTGCTCTTCGGGCGCGCGGTCACGACGCCGGTCACACTGCTCCTGGCCTTCGTCCGTACCGTGCCGGCCCTCTTCTGGGCCATCGTCTTCGTCGTCGCCGTCGGCCTCGGACCCGCGGCGGGCACGCTGGCGGTCGCCCTGTACTCGCTCGGGTACCTCGGCAAGCTGCTGTACGAGACATTCGACGGAGTGGATCCGGAGGTCATCGAGGCCGTGCGAAGCGTCGGCTGCAGCCGCGCTCAGCTCGCGCGGTACGCGCTCATCCCGGAGGCCGCCAACGGGATCGTCGCGTTGCTCCTCTTCATGTTCGAGTACAACGTCAGGGCGTCGTCGATCATGGGATTCGTCGGCGCCGGCGGCATCGGCTTCTATCTCCTCGGGTACATTCAGATGCTCCGATACGACCTCTTGCTCAGCGCGCTGCTCCTCACGCTCGCCGTCGTCATCGTGATCGACCGCCTGAGCGCTCTCGTCCGCCGGATGTTCCTCGTCCCCGTGACCTCTCCCGCCCCCGGCGAGTAGACGCGGGCCGGGCCGTCACGCGGCGCAGGCCCCCGTCCACCTTCCGACCCGCGAGACGCGGCCGTATCGCGGAACCACGCGCGGGGCTCCCGGCCGTTCGTGCCCCCAGGCCTGGTAGCCCCGGGCTCGTCAATTTCTGCTCCTCCGGCCACCCGGCTGTCACGCCATGATGGGAGCGGGCCCACGCACGCGTCGTGGGCAGGGGGGAGCGCGCGGAATGAATCCCGACGTCGTCGCCGCGGTCGAGCGACTGAGCGCGGCGAACGTTCTCTCGCCCGGGCAAGCGGCGCTGCTCGGGCGCGTGGCCCGGCGCGGGCTCGTCTCCGTGCGCCTCGAGATCAGGATGCTCCTCTACGCCGGCGTCCTCCTGCTGACGTCCGGGATCGGCCTGCTCGTCGTGGAGCATCACCAGGACCTCGGCCCGTGGGTCATCACCGGGTCGATCGGGATCGCCGCGGCGGCCTGTCTCGCCTGGGTCGCGCGCGCGGCGCCGGCGTTCTCGTGGTCGGAGGTCTCGCCTCCCACGGTGGCCTTCGACTACGTGCTCCTCCTGGGTCTTCTGCTCCTTGCCTCCGGCCTCGCCTACGTCGAGGCGCAGTTCACGGTGCTGGGGCCCCGGTGGGGTCACCACCTCCTCGTCGTGGGAGTGGTCTATCTGCTGGCGGCCTATCGGTGGGATTCCCGGACCGTCCTCGGCCTGGGCCTCACCACGCTCGCCGCCTGGCGCGGGGTGTCGGTCAGCCTCACCTCCGGCTCGCTCGGCACCGGCGACCCGGGCGAGCTGCGGGCCAGCGCCCTCGCGCTGGGCGCGCTGTACGTCGCGCTCGCGGCGCTCGTGGTCCGGCGGCAGTGGAAGGCCCACTTCGAGCCCGTCTACGGCGTCGCGGGGCTGCTGCTCCTCCTGGGGGCGCTCGTCTCCGGAGCGCTCGACGCCCCGTCGGGCAGGGGCGCCTGGCTCCTGGCGCTTCTCGCCGCCACGGCGTTCGTCATGTGGGCCTCGTTCCGGCTCGGGCGCTCGGTCTACTTCGCCCTGGGCGTGCTGGCTGCATACGGCGGGCTCCTGCGGACGCTCTTCGTGCCCTTCGGGCGGGTGCGCAGCGTCCCGCTGCTCCTCGCCGCCATCCTGGCGCTGGGAGCGCTCGCGCTGATCTTCGCCGCGCACCGTCGGATGAGCGAGCGATGAGGCGCGAGTCCGCCGCCTGGGAGCGCGCGGCCGAGGTGCGCGAGGCCGCCGACGGATGGCTGAGGGTCGGGGCCATCGACGGGGCCACCCACGGGGCGATCACGACGGCGTACCCGGATCCGTGCGTCACCCCGTCCGCGGTCTGGCGGGTGCTGACGGCGGTCCTGGTCACCGCGGTGATTCTCTGCACGCTGGGCGCCGCGTGGGTCGCTGTCCATCGTGTCGTGGCTACCTCGCTGCTGCTCCTCCTGGTCGCCGTGGCGTCCCTCGCCGCGACCGAGCGTCTGGAGGCGTCGCCGCGCCTGGCCAGGCGGGGGGCGGCGGGGGCGACGGCATTCTGGGGCAGTGTCTTCGTCCTCGGTGCGCTGGGTCTCTTCCTTCTCGACGACGCCGGGATCAACCTCGACCGGGCGCTCGACGGGGTCCTGCTGGCGGGGGCCCTGGTGTGGGGCGCGGGCTGCTGGCGGTGGGGCAACCCCGTCTTCGCGGTACTCGCGGCCGCGTCGCTGCTCGGGTCCCTGGGCCGGCTGCCCCTCGGGCGCCTGTTCTGGGTGGTGGCGGGGACGACGATGGTCGGTCTCGCGGCCCGCCGGCTGGACGCCGTCGCCCTGCCGCCGTCGCATCGACGCGCCGCGATGCTGGTCCTCGTCTCCGGCGTGGTCGCCGTGTACGTCGCCGTCAACGTCTACTCGCTCGACGCGCGGCTGCTGGAGAACCTCCGCTCCTTCGCGCCGCCGCGTGGCGCCCTGCCGCCCGGCCTCTTCGTGCTGGCCGCGATCGCGACGGCGCTGCTGCCCCTCGGCGTGCTGCTGTGGGCCGTGCGATCACGGCGGACGCTTCTCCTGGACACCGGGATCGCGCTGCTCGCCTTCTCGCTCGTCACGCTGCGGCACTACGTGCACGTCGCGCCGGTCTGGGTGGCGCTGACCATCTCGGGGGCGGGTCTCGTGAGCCTCGCGCTCGTCGTCGAGCGGGTGCTGCGCCGCGGTCCCGGGCGCGAGCGCGCGGGGTTCACGGCCGATCCCCTCTTCGCCGACGAGCGACGCGAGCGAGCGCTCCAGACGCTCCCGGTGATCGCCGCCTTCACCCCGGCCGCGCCGGCGGCCGCCGCCGAGGAGCAGGCGTTCGCCGGCCGCGGAGGCGCATTCGGCGGCGGGGGCGCCTCCGACAAGTTCTGATTCCCGGTCGCTGCTGATCACCGCGCCCGAGGTTCCGGTTTGACTTGTCCGGCGCGCTCTGACAGGATCGCGCGAGCTCGCGCTCGGAAACCACGCATGCCTCGGGAGGCTTTCATGATGCAACGCTCCGCTGTCGCCGTCGTGATCGCCGCGCTCCTCGGCGCGGGGGCCGCGCTCGCCCAGGACAAGCTTCCGCCGCTGAGGACCGGCGTCGACGGCACCTTCGCCCCGCACGCCATGCCCAAGCTGGGCGGCGGCGTCGAGGGGTTCCAGATCGACCTCTTCACCGAGGTCGCGCGCCGGATGAAGCGCGAGATCACCATCGACGCGGTGAGCTTCTCGACCCTGATCCCGGGCATGCAGTCCGGCCGGTACGACTTCATCGCGGCGCCGACGACGGTGACCCGGGAGCGGGCCGAGAACATGCTGTTCACCGCGGGCTACCTGTGGACCGCGTACCAGTTCGGCATCAAGAAAGGGTCGGCGCCGATCAAGGACTGGACCGACCTCAAGGGCAAGTCGGTGGCCGTCAACAAGGGGACGCCCTACGAGACGCTGTCCAAGGCCAAGGGCGCCGAGCACGGCTTCACGGTGCAGGTCTACGACACCCAGCCGGACGCCACCCAGGCCGTCCTCTCGGGCCGCGCCTACGCGACGCTCGGGGGCAACACCACCATCGTCTACGCCGCGTCCAAGAACCCGCAGTTCGTGGCCGACCTCGAGCTCAAGGACACCCGCGCCCACTGGGCGGCGCCGGTGCCCAAGAACAACCCGAAGCTCCGGGCCGAGCTCCAGGACGCGCTCGACTGCATGAAGAAGGACGGCACCATCGCCCGGCTGTCCGAGAAGTGGTTCGGCCGCAAGCCGCCGGCCGACGGCCTCGAGGTGGTGATCACACCGGGCTACGGCGTGCCCGGCATGCCGGGCTACGACCCGACGCCGCACGAGCTGCGCTGCAACTGACCGCGAGGGGATGGGCGGCCCGATCGTCGAGGCGCGGGGGCTGCACAAGCACTTCGGCGCCCTCCACGTCCTGAAGGGCGTCGATCTCCGCGTGGCCGAGCGCGAGCTGGTGTTCATCATCGGCCCGTCGGGCTCGGGCAAGTCCACGCTGCTGCGCTGCCTCAACCGGCTCGAGGAGCCGTCCTCCGGCAGCGTCGTGGTGGACGGCATCGACATGCTCGACCCGCGGACCGACATCAACCACGCCCGCCAGCGCATCGGCATGGTGTTCCAGTCCTTCAACCTCTATCCGCACATGACGGCGCTCGGCAACGTGACGCTGGCGCTGCGCAAGGTCGCCGGCAAGTCGCGGGCCACGGCCGACGCGCTGGGCCGGGCCGCGCTCGAGCGGGTCGGTCTCGCCGACCGCGCCGGCCACACCCCGGGCCAGCTGTCGGGCGGCCAGCAGCAGCGGGTGGCCATCGCGCGCGCGATCGCGCTCGAGCCCCGGGTGATGCTGTTCGACGAGCCCACCAGCGCGCTCGACCCGGAGCTGGTGGGCTCGGTGCTGGCGGTCATGCGCTCCCTGCGCGAGAGCGGCATGACCATGATCGTGGTCAGCCACGAGATGGGCTTCGCCCGCAACGCGGCCGACCGCGTGCTGTTCATGGACGCCGGCGCCATCGTGGAGGAAGGGGCGCCGGAGGCGATCTTCGAGCGCCCCGTCCACGAGCGCACGCGCGCGTTCATCAGCCAGATCCAGCGGCACTGAGGGAGGCCGGCGGCCCCGCACACCCATCGCATGTCGAACTGGACCCGCTTCGTCGAGACGTTCCTCAACACGACGGTGATGCGCCGGTACCTGCCGGACATCCTGGCCGGGGTGGCGGTCACGATCGAGCTCGCCCTCCTCGTCGTCGTCACCGGCATCGCCGCCGGCCTGGCCCTGGCGCTGCTCAGGAGCCTCGGCATCCGGCCGCTGAACTGGCTCATCGTCGGCGTCGTCGACCTGTTCCGCTCGCTGCCGCCGCTGGTCGTCATCGTGCTGATCTACTTCGGTCTGCCCAGCGTCGACCTCTCGCCCTCGGGCTTCGTCTCGACCTGGCTGTCGCTGGCCCTCGTTCTGATGGCCTTCGCCGAGGAGATCTTCTGGGCCGGGATCACCTCGGTGGCGAAGGGCCAGTGGGAGGCGGCCCGCTCGACCGGCCTGTCCTTCGGCCAGGCCCTGGTGAGCGTCGTGCTGCCGCAGGCCCTCCGGCTGACGATCCCTCCGCTCACCAACCGCACGATCGCCATCACCAAGGGCACCGCGCTCGGCTCGGTCGTCGCCGTCACCGAGATCCTGGGCCAGGCCAGCTCGGCGATGTCCAACTCCTACAACCCCTCGCCGCTGATGCTGGGGGCCGCCGCCTACCTCGTGCTGTTCTTCCCCGTCGTGGTGGCGGGCCGCTGGGTCGAGACCCGCTTCGCGTGGAAGCGATGATCCAGACGTTCTTCAACCCGGAGATCATCGCCGCGTCCTGGCCGATCGTGCTGGCGGGCCTGCGCAACACCGTGCTGCTGTCGCTGCTCGTGGTGCCGCTGGGCCTGATCGGCGGGCTGATCCTGGCGCTGCTGGCGACCGTGAAGGCTCCCGCGGTGCGCTGGGCGCTCATGGCCTGGGTCGACTTCTTCCGCGCCTTCCCGCCGCTGGTGCTGCTCATCCTGCTGTTCGCCGGGCTGCCGTTCGCCGGGCTCGAGCTCGGGGGCTTCGTCTGCGTGGCCATCGCCTTCTTCCTCAACACCGGGGCCTACTACGGCGAGATCCTGCGGGCGGGGATCGATTCGGTGCCGGCCGGCCAGCTCGAGGCCGCGCGCTCCACCGGCCTCTCCCGCCTGCAGGCCCTGACCTGGGTCGTGCTGCCCCAGGCGGTGCGCAACGTGCTGCCCGACCTGCTCTCCAACACGCTCGAGGTGGTCAAGCTCACCGCCCTCGGCAGCGTGGTCGCGGCCCCCGAGCTGCTCTACCAGGCGCGTCAGGCGCAGAGCCTCACCTACAGCCCGACCCCGATCGTCGTGGCGGCGATCATCTACTTCCTGATGCTGTGGCCGGTGGTGCGCCTCCTCAGCCGGCTGGAGAACCGCGCCCTGGCCGCGCGGTGACCAGCTCCATGGCCCGCTCGGCTTCCAGGCTCTCTCGATTGCGAAAGACGGTGGCCACGGCGGCGACGCGACCGCCGGCCAGGTAGCGCACGGCACAGTCGCGCTCCTCGAAGCGGCCGCTCATCTGGATCGTGTCCCAGCGCTCGGCGTGGCCGACGTAGCTGATCGCCACGTCGTACGGGTGAGTCCAGAAGAACGGCACGGCGGTGAAGGGCGCACGCTCGCCGAGCATCGTGCGAGCGACCGCCTGGCCGTGCCGCTGGGCCACGACCCAGTGCTCGATCCGCACCCGACCGCCGCCGCGCGGATCGGGCCACCGCGCCGCGTCGCCGATCGCGTAGACGCCGGGGGCCGACGTCTCCAGGACGCTGTCGACGACGATCCCGTTGTCCACGCCGAGCCCCGCCTTGTCGGCGAGCGCCGTCACGGGCCGCACGCCCACGCCGGCCACGACGAAGTCCGCGGCCAGTCGCTCGCCGTGCTGCAGCACGACCGTCCCCGGCTCGAGACCGCTCGCCGTCTGGCCGAGATGGAAGACCACGCCGTGCGCCTCGTGCAGGGCGCGGATGAAGTCGCCGAAGTCTGCGCCGAGGATCCGCTCGAGCGGCCGGCGGCCGGGCGCGACGACGTGCACCTCGATCTGCCGCGCGCGCAGGGCGGCCGTGACCTCGAGCCCGATGAAGCCGGCGCCGAGCACCACGGCCCGCCGCGCGCCCTCGGCCGCCCGGATGATGGCCCGCGCGTCGTCGAGCGTGCGGAGGTAGTGCACGGGCGGACCGTCACCGGGGAGCGCGAGCCGCGTCGGCTCGGCGCCGGTCGCCAGCACGATCGCGTCGAAGCGCCGCGTCGTGCCGTCGTCCAGGCTGAGGCGCTTGCCGGCGGGATCGAGACTCGTCGCCCGGCGGCCGAGCAGCAGCTCCACACCCAGCTCCTGATAGTAGGCGCGAGGATGAAGCGGAATCCATTCCTCGGGCGCCGTGCCCGCCAGGTAGTCCTTCGAGAGGTTCGGCCGGTCGCAGGGGGTCTGGGGGTCGGCGTCGATGAGCGTGATGGACCCGTCGAACCCGAGATGACGCAGCTCCTCGGCGGCGCTGTTGCCGCCGCCGCCGGCGCCCACGATGGCCACCGACGACGGCGCGCGCCCGCGGCCCGGGCGTGGCCGTACGCTTCCCGGGGCGGCCTGCTTGCCGGCGACGAAGACCGAGCCCTGGCGCTGGACGACCTCGTAGACGGCGACAGGGTTGAGTGCCGGCGGGCCGAGGGCCTCGCCGCTGCGAAGGCTGAAGCAGGCGTGGTGCCAGGGGCAGCGGACGGTCTCGTCGACGACCAGTCCCTCGGCCAGGGGGCCGCCCCAGTGGGTGCACGTCGCCCCGATCGCGGCCACGTGGTCGCCGCGCCGGACCAGGATCACGCTCTCGCCGTCGACCTGGCCGAGGAGCGGACGACCGTCGACGAGCGTGGCGAGGGCGATCCCGGCACGCAGGTCGGGCGGCGTCGGAGTCTGACTCGCGTTGTCCATCGGGGCTCCTTGTCGCGGCTACCGACTCCGAGTATGCGCCTCTCCTGGAGACGGCGCCCCCCGAGGCCGACCGTGGGATTGCCGCGTATCATGATGCCCATGCCCTGGGACCCGCGCATCGAGCGGCAGCTGGAGCGCTTCCCGGCTCTGCGCGCCGTCGGCCGCACGCCGCTGGTGCCGGTCCCCCTGTTCCGGGAGGAGCTGCCGGAGGTCGAGGTGCTCGCCAAGATGGAGTGCCTCAACCCCGGCGGCTCGCTGAAGGACCGGCCCGTGCTGCGCATGGTCCTGAGCGCCCTCGACGACGGGCGGCTGCAGCCCGGCCAGACGATCCTCGACAGCTCGTCCGGGAATGCCGGCATCGCCTACGCGATGGTCGGCCGGATCGTCGGCGTACCGGTCGAGATCGTCATTCCGGACAATGCGAGCGTCGAGCGCAAGCGGCGGATGCGCGCGCACGGCGCCCGGCTCGCCGTCACCGACCCCTTGCTCGGCTACGACGAGGCGCTGCGCGAGGTGCGTCGCCGCGCGAAAGCCGCGCCCGACCGCTACTTCTTCTGCGACCAGTACGGTAACGACGACAACTGGCGCGCCCACTACGAGACGACCGCCGAGGAGATCCTCGAGCAGACCGACGGCCGCCTCACCCACGTGGTCGCCGGCGTCGGCACCGGCGGGACCGTGACCGGCCTCGGCCGGCGTCTCAAGGAGCACGATCCGCGGATCCGCGTCGTCTGCGTCGTCCCCGACGCCTTCCCCGGCGTCGAGGGGCTCAAGCCGCTCGGCCGGCCCGAGGACATCGTGCCGGCGATCCTCGACGAGCGCGTCATCGACGAGCGCGTGTCGGTCGGCGTGGAAGAGACCTACACCATGTGCCAGCGCCTCGCCGCGGCGGGGTTCTTCGTCGGGCAGTCGTCGGGCGCCTACCTGGCCGGTGTCGAGCAGGTCGCGCGCCGCCTGCGGCGAGGCCGCTTCGTCACGCTGTTCAACGACATCGGCGAGCGATATTTCTCGACCCGGCTCTGGGACTGAGCCGGGCGTCCCGGCCGGGGCTCACCGTGCGGCTCGCCCTCCGGCCGGGACGGCGAAGGGAGAGTCGACGTCATGAGCTGGGGCGGTGATCTCGGCAATCGCGTCGCCGTGCAGCTCTTCAGGCGGCTGCCGTGGCTGGGTGAGGTGTGGGCGAGGCGCCGCCGGGTCGTCGAGTCCCACTCCGTGCCGTGGGCCCCCATGCGCAGGCCGGTGTGCGAGTCGGTCATCGGGCTCGTGACGACGGCCGGCGTGCACCTGCGGACCGATCCCCCGTTCGACATGACCGATCCCGACGGCGATCCCGGCGTCCGGGTCGTTCCGGTCGACGCGCCGCGGAGCGAGGTCAGGATCACCCACAAGTACTACGATCACGCGGCGGCCGACCGAGACCTCAACGTGGTGGTCCCGGTGGACCGTCTGCGCGAGCTCCAGGCCGCCGGCGACGTGGGCGGGGTGGCGCCGCGGATCTATTCGTTCATGGGTCACATCGATGGCCGCCATCTCCGGACGCTCATGGAGTCGACGGCGCCGGACGTCGCCCGGCGGCTCGGCGCCGACGGGGCCGACGCCGTGGTCCTCACGCCGGCCTGAGGGCTCTGCAACCAGACCGTCGGTCTGGTGCAGCGGGCGATCGAGGCGACGGGCGTGCCGACCATCGGCATCACGCTGCAGCGCGAGATCACTCGCCGCGTACGGACGCCGCGGGCGCTCTACCTGCGCTATCCCTTCGGGCACCCGATGGGCGAGGCCTTCGCGGTCTCCCAGCAGCGCACGATCCTGGTGGACGCCCTGCGCGCGCTGGAGACCCTCACGGTCCCCGGGCAGATCGTCGAGCCGGGTTATCGATGGAAGCGGCATCGGTTCGCGTGAGCGCCGGGCCGACGACGTCGCGACGGGTCGTCCTCGGGGCCATCGTGGTGGCGGTCGCCGTGGCCGTCGCCTGGGGGCTCGGGGGCGCGACCCGGCTCCAGGCCGCGCTCGCGTGGACCACGGGGCTCGGGCCGTGGACGCTGGTGCTGTTCGTGCTCCTCTACGTGGCCGGCACCATGCTCTTGCTGCCGGTCGTCGTCCTCACCGTGGCGGCCGGCGCCCGGTTCGGCGTGGCATGGGCGTTCGTCGCCGTCTCGGTCGGGGCCACGCTCGGCGCCACCGGCGCCTTCCTGGTGGGGCGCTACCTGGCGCGGAGCTGGGTGGCCAGACGCGTCGCCGCCAGCCCGACGCTGGGCATCGTGGACGCGGCGGTGGCGCGCGACGGATGGAAGATGGTCGCGCTCACCCGGCTGTCGCCCGCATTTCCGTTCGTGCTCCTGAACTACGCGTTCGGCCTCACGCGCGTGCCGCTCGGCCACTACGTGGCGGCCTCGTGGATCGGGATGATGCCCGGCATCGCCCTGTATGCCTACCTGGGCTCGATCGCCGGCGACGTCGCCGCGGTGGTCGCGGGCGGCCGGAGCCGGACCGCCGGCGAGTGGACGCTGTACGCGCTCGGCTTCGCGGCCACGGTGGCGGTGACCGTGCACGTCACCCGCCTCGCCCGCGCCGCGCTCGACGGGAGGCCGCGCGCCTGACGGGGACGCGCCTGTCCATCGTCGTCCCCGCGCTCGACGAGGCGGCCAACCTCGCCCGGCTCCTGCCGGACCTCGTGGCGCGCGAGCCCGACGCCGAGGTGCTCGTGGTGGACGGCGGCAGTGTGGACGACAGCCGCGCGGTCGCCGCTCGCGTGCCGTCCGTGCGCTGGCTGTCGGTCGCGCCCGGCCGCGCCCGGCAGATGAACGCCGGCGCCGGCGCGGCCCGCGGCGACGTTCTCCTGTTCCTGCACGCCGACACGTCGCTGCCCGACGGGGCGGGCGCGGCCATCGTCGCGGCACTCCGCGATCCGGCCGTCGTCGGCGGCCGGTTCGACGTGCGACTGGACAGCCGGCGCCCGCTCCTCGGGGTGGTGGCGTGGCTGATGAACTGGCGCTCCCGGCTCACCGACATCTGCACCGGGGACCAGGGCATCTTCGTGCGGCGGTCGGTGTTCGACGCGCTCGGCGGCTACCCGGACATCCCGCTCATGGAAGACGTGGAGCTCACGCGCCGGCTCAAGCGGCGCGGCCGCCTCGCGGCGCTGCGACTGCGGGTCGCGACCTCGGCCCGCAAGTGGGAGCGCGAGGGTGTCGTCCGCACGATCGTCCTCATGTGGTCGCTCCGCCTGCTGTACGCGCTCGGCGTGTCCCCGGCGCGGCTGCACGACTGGTACTACCGGCGGCCTCTCGGTGGTCGCGGCGGCGGCTAGGTCGCCGGGTATTCGGAGACCGGCCGGAGGCGTCGCTTGCGGGCCACGATGGCCTGATTCACCATCCAGCTCGCCGCGCCTCCGCGCGCGAGGCGCTGCTCGGCGGCTCTCGCGGCGCGGTCGAGACCGAGCTGCACCGGCCAGGGATGAAAGCCCCGGTGGAGAAGGACCTCCAGCCCCGCGGCCGTGCACCACCGCTCGAGCTGGCGCCACGCGACGAAGTTCTCCAGCCCCCGAAATGGCCGTAACCGGAGCCGGCTCGCCGCGCGCACCGCGCCCTGCCAGAGCCGGTTGGGCGTGGTCAGCACCAGCACGCCGTCCGGCCGCAGCACCCGCGCCAGCTCCAGGATCGCCTGTCGCGGCGCGTCGGTGTGTTCCAGCATCTCGCTGGAGATCACCACGTCGAAGCTCTCGTCCCGCACGGCCAGCCGGCAAGCATCACCGACGAGCCCGCGGCTGCCCGCGCGGGCGACCGCCCGGGCGACCAGCCGCTCGCCGATGTCGAGACTGACCACGATGGCGCCCCGCTCGGCGGCGGCCTCGGAGAACACGCCGTAGCCACAGCCCGCGTCGAGCGTCCGCGCGCCGGAGAGCGGCGTGTGGGCCAGGCACTCGTCGAACACCACGCCCAGACGCCGCCGCACGTCGCGGGGATGGTCCAGGCCTTCGAACCGGTCGGCGATGCGCTCGTAGAAGTACCGGCGCGAATCGGTCACGGCGTCCGGTCGTCCCCCCTGCGGCGCGGCCGGTCGTCGGCGCCGCCGTGGACGTCGCGGACCAGGTAGACCGGACGACGCTTGACCTCCTGGAAGATGTAGCCAACGTAGATGCCGACCAGCCCGACGGCGATCATGAGCGCGGCTCCCACGATCAGCAGCATGAACATCAGGGAAGCCCAGCCGGGGACCAGCTCGTGCTGCCGTCCCCTGAGCCAGAAGCTCAGGACGTAGCACACCTCGGCCGCCGCCAGCAGCAGGAAGCCCAGCCCGAGGCCCAGCGCGATCTTGAGGGGCGCCAGCGAGAACGAGAACGTGGCGTCGGCCGCCAGCCGGCTCATCCCGCGCCACGAGTACTTCGGGTGTCCGCCGATCCGCGGGCGCTCGGTGTACGGGAGCACGACCGTCCGGTACCCGGCCCAGGCGACCATGCCGCGCAGGAAGCGATGGTACTCGCGCATCCCGCGGAGCGCGTCGAGGACGCGGCGCGACAGGAGCCGGTAGTCGGCCGAGCCAGCCGTCAGCGGCGTCTCGCCGATCGCGCTCAGGACCCGGTAGAAGGCCCTCGACGTCCATCGCTTGACGCGAGGCTGATCGGTGGCGGCCCGCTGCGTGAGCACCACCTCGTAGCCGGCCCGGTAGAGCGCGATCATCTCGGGAATCAGCTCGGGCGGGTGCTGCCCGTCGCCGTCGAGCGTCACGACGGCGTCACCGCCGGCGCGATCGAGGCCCGCGGTGAGGGCGGCCTGGTGCCCGAAGTTCCGGCTCAGCTCGAGGACCGTCACGTCCGCGTCGGCGGCCGCCAGCTCGGCGAGCTCCTCGCCGGTGCGGTCGGAGGACCCGTCGTCGACGTAGCAGATGCGGACGTCGTGCTCCCGCCGCAGCGGCGTCACCACCTCCATCAGCCGGCGGTGGAACTCGGCCACGACCGGCTCCTCGTTGTAGAGCGGGACGACGATGTCGATGGCCAGCCGTCGCGGGTCAGCCGTCATGGCGCGTCTCTGCGTGATCGACCGCCGGAGGGCGGAGCTGGTGGACCTGCCAGCCATACGAGAAGGGCCGGCGGACGAGCAGCCCCCGATCGTCCGGGCAGTACCCGGCGCCGACCAGCGGGCGAGCGGCCCGGTGGCACAGGAGCCTGTGGAGCCCCAGCTCGACGAGCGCGGTGCGCTGCTCGGCCCGGTACACGAGGTCGCCGCGCCCGGCCAGGAGTGTGACGAGGATCGCCCGGTGGCGTCCGGTGCCGGCTTCGTCGAGCGGGATCCGGACGGTGGGCGCAGGTGGGTCGGCTATCCGCGGCGTGGCGACGAACACCGTGGCCGCCGCGAACCCGGCGAGCGCCGACCCGGTCAGGTGCTCCACCGCGAGGTCGGGACGCCGCGCGATCTCGGACAGGTGCATCGGTAGCTCGGCGACGTACTCGTTCAGCCCGGTGTTCACGACCACCCGGCTGTGGCCCGGCAGGCGCCCCAGGAACTCGACCAGCGCCGCATTGGCGCGGTCCACCGCGAGCTGCACTCGCGCGTCGGCCACCGCGTTCACCGTCGACGCCAGCCACAGGAGGCCACCGGCCCCGAGGACCGACCATCCCAGGGTGCGGCCCGTCGCCGAGGACGCGCGCGTCCGGAGGGTCCAGGCGTCGCCGGCGACGGTGCCGGCCAGCACGGCTGCCCCGAACGCGAACGGAAGCAAGTAGTACTCGAACGTCGCCGGCCACGGCACGTAGACCGCGAGCCAGCCGGCCATCCAGATGCCGGAGTAGAGGATCGGCCGGCGCGACGCCGGTCGGCTGACCAGCGAGACGACGGCGCCGGGCAGCAGCGGCAGGAGGAACGCGAAATCCCTCACGAGCCAGGCGCCGATCCGGAACAGCGCGGCGCCGACGGCCCCGGGGTGCAGCCCGTACGCGCGCGTGTACGTCCCCTCGGTGAGAGCCAGGGGCGCGTAGTGCCAGCGCAGGACGGCGAACGCCCCCGCGGCCGCGAGCGTGATCGCCACGTAGGTCCCCGCGACGCGCGTGCAGCCTCTCGCCCGACGCGACAGCCACCACTCGGTGGCGAGCCAGCCCAGGGACACCGGGACCAGGACGACGGTCGTCTCCTTCGTCGCGTGGGCGAGCAGCAGCGCGACACCGGCCAGCGCGATCAGTCCACCTCGCCAAGCCGGGCGCGCGTCGAGCGAGGCGGCCGCGGTAGCGAGAAGGGAGACGCCGATCCACGTCATCTGGAACGACTCGGCCTTCGACAGGGTGTAGAAGGTCTCGATCGCCGGCCCCCCCGACGCGAACAGGACGACCGCGATCGCGACGTGCGGCCGCGTGCCCCCGGCCAGCCTGACCAGTCTCGCCAGCGTGAGCAGGAGACCGGCCAGCAGCACCACGTTGACCGTGAAGAACGCCAGCGGCCGCGCCCCGACGACGCCGAAGACGGCCGAGTAGGCGAGCCAGTATGCCGGAAAGAACCGGCCGGTCTCCGGGATGAGGTGGAGCGCGCTCGACCACCGGCCGACCACCTCGCGGCCGGTCTGCAAGGTGAGCCCGTCGTCCAGCAGGCCGAACTGGGGGGACGCCAGCCGGGGCAGCATGACGAGGACGGCCAGGGTCACGGCGGCCAGCGACCCGGTCGGGACCCGCCGGCTCATCGCCCTCCGACGCCGAGCGCCTGGTAGATCGCCAGGGTGAGCCGCGCGAACTCCGCGGCGCCACGGGTCTCCACCGTGCGCGGGCGCGGCAGGGCGGGCGTGAAGATGCGCGCCACGCGCCCGGGTCGCGGGGTCATCACGACCACGCGGTCGGCCAGGAAGAGCGCTTCGGGAATCGAGTGGGTCACGAAGAGCACGGTCTTGCGCACGCCCTCGGGCCGGCCCGCCTCGCCCCACACCCGCAGCAGCTCGACGTTCATCTCGTCGCGAGTCATCGCGTCGAGCGCGCCGAAGGGCTCGTCCATCAGGAGCAGGGGCGGATCGAGCAGGAGGGCCCGGCAGAGCGAGGCACGCTGCTGCATGCCGCCGGACAGCTCGTGGGGCAGCCTGGCCGCGAATGCGTCGAGGCCGACCAGCCGCAGCAGCTCCTCCGCGCGATCGCGGTACGCCGACCGGTCGCGGCCCGACAGCTCGGCGGGCAGCAGGACGTTGTCGAGGATCGTCCGCCACTTGAGGAGCACCGGTGCCTGGAAGACCATGCCCACCTCCGGGATGGGCCGGCTGACCGGGCGTCCGCCGACGCTCACCCGGCCGGTCGTGGCCAGGCGAAGCCCCGCCACCAGGCGGAGCAGCGTGGATTTCCCGCAGCCGGACGGGCCGACCAGGGCGACGAACTCGCCCCGGTCCACGGCGAACGAGATCTCCCGGAGCGCCTGCACCGGGCCGCTGGCGGCCCCGTACACCATGCCGACGCGGTCGAGCTCGATGAACCCGCCCACCGGGCGGCTCCGGAGTCCGCGCCTCCCGGCTAGCGCATCGACGCGGGCAGCTCGACCCTGGTCAGGAACTCGTTGGTGAAGACCGCGTGACAGTCGACCTTCTTCGGCACGCCCATGTAGGTGTTCACCAGGTCGACGGAGGCGCACATCTTCTTGTCGTCCATCCAGCCGATGCCGTGGCGCGCGTACCGCTCCGTCTTCATGAGCTCGAGGCCCATGAGCATGTTGGGCTCGATCAGCCCCAGGTCGATCTCGGGCACCCGCTTCTTGAAGATCTCGAGCGCGGACCGGGGGTTGTCCATGACGTCGCGCCAGCCGGTGTAGGAAGCCTCGAGAAACGCGCGCAGCATCTTCGGCTGGTCCTTCATCGTCGTCTCGCTGGCGATGATCGACATGCTGTACATGTCGAAGCCGTGCTCCACCCAGGGCATCATGACCGGATTGCCCTTGCCCATGGCCTTCTCGTAGAAGGGCAACCCGGTGGTGTAGTCGGCCACCGCGTTGACCCGCCGCTCGGCCAGCGCCGGGATCTTCGCGGCCGGCTCGACGTTGACCCAGGTCACCTTGCTCTGATCGATGCCGTGCAGCTTGGCGAAGGCCGGGAAGACCTGCCGCTGGCCGTCGCCCGGCGGCGCCGCCACCGTCTTGCCCTCCAGGTCCTTGGGCCGGGCGATGGGCGCATCCTTCCAGCTCCAGATGTTCAGCGGCGTCTTGTCGAAGACCATGCCGACCACCCTGATTTTCGCGCCCCGGCCCACGGCCGCGATGACGACGGCGCTGTCGGCGAGGCCGATGTCGGCCCGCCCGGTGTCGACCTTGGCGATGCTGTCGCCCGACCCCTTGGAGTTCTGCAGGTCGACGTCGAGCCCGCGGGCCTTGTAGTAGCCCTTGTCCAGCGCCACCCAGTAGGCGGCGTGGTCGCCCACCGCGAACCAGTTCAGCGCGAAGGTGACCTTCTGCATCGGCTGCGCGGCGGGGGCGACGACGCCCGCCATCAGCAGCCCCGCGAGCGCGACGACCGGGATCAGGCGTGTCATGCGGACTCCTCTCACGGCGAGGGTTCGGCCCAGGGTGCGATCCAGCGGGCGGCCAGCACCACCGCGCCGTACACGGCGAGGCCCACCGCGGAGATCCAGACGAGCGCGGCGAACGCGACCGGGGTGTTCATGCTCCCCTGCGTGGTCATGATCACGAAGCCCAGGCCCTTCTGGGAGGCGACGAACTCGCCGACGACGGCGCCGACGACGGCGGCGGTCGCCGTCACCCTCAGCGCGCTCAGGATGTAGGGGTAGGCATTGGGGATGCGAATCGTGGCGAAGACCTTCCACTTGGGCGCGCTGAAGACGCGCCCGAGGTCGACGAGGTCGTCGTCCACCTGGGTCAGGCCGACCGCGGTGTTGATGACGACCGGGAAGAACCCGATGAGCGCGCCGATGAGCATGTTGGGGACGACGCCGTAGCCGAGCCAGAGGAGGAACAGCGGCGCCACCGCCACCTTGGGCAGCGTGTTCACGAAGACGAGGAAGGGCACCAGCGCCCGGGCCAGCACCGGCGACCAGGCGACGGCCACGCCGAGCACGACGCCCGCCGCGCCGGCCACGACGAAGGCGCCGACGATCTCCAGGGTGGTGATCCACAGGTGCGCCGCCCACGGGATCTCGTCGCCGGCCAGGGCCTTCAGCACCGTGACGGGGGCCGGCAGGATGTACTCGCGCAGGGCGAACACGCTCACGGCGCCCTGCCAGGCCACGAGGAGCATCACGAACAGCGCGATCGCCGGAAGGTGACCCGCCAGCCAGCGCCGCATGGGGCTATGACTCGGGGGCCTCGAGGCGCGACGTCCGCCGGACCTTCATCGGGCGCCCATGATAGCGCGCTTCACCCGGGGCTGCGGGATCGTCGCCGCGGCCGGGGCGGATCACGCTGGCATCGCGGTTGCTCCCTTTTCTCCAGCGAGTGCTCACACCACGGAGGACCAACGCATGAAAAGATTACTCGCTGGATTCGCTGCGCTGCTGTTCGCCGCCCCGCTCGTCCTGTCCGCCCAGACCGTCGCCGCCGCCGACAAGTCGGCCAGTGACAAGGCGCCGGTCTGGAAGAACGACGCGGGCCTGCACGCGACGAAGGACATCATCGGCACCCGTATCAAGGGCGCCGACGGCAAGGACATCGGCGAGGTCGACCAGCTGCTGATTGACTCGAAGACCGGCAAGGTCAGCCACGTCGTGATCGGCGTCGGCGGCCTCGCGGGCGTCGGCGAGAAGAAGGTCGTGGTTCCCTGGTCCGATCTGAGGTTCGCCCCCGTCACCGAGGGCAAGAAGAACGCGGTCACGATGGACCGGGCCAAGCTCGAGAGCGCGCCGCGCTACGAGCGGAGCGCGCGCGCCGATCACTCGCCGGCGGCCAGCCCCGGCACCCGGTCGCCCGTGAGGGACAGCGACAGGGACGGCAAGTCGAACGCGACCGATCGCGCGCCGTCCAACCCCAACAAGCAGTAACGGTCGGCGTTCCGAGCGCCCCGGGCTCTCCCGGGGCGCTCGCCTCCAGCCGGACGCCCACGACTCGCGGGTGTCTACGTCTTGTCCTTGATGGCTCCCTTGACCTTGGCCGCCACGTCGGGCGGGATCGACGTCATGTTGTGCGCCGTCTTGGCGTGCTCGGCGCCCTTGGCCATCACCTCGGCCTCGTCCTTGCCCTCGATCACCGCGTTGCAGCCCGGCATCAAGTCTCCGCACCGAAGCACCTTCGCCATCGCAACCTCCTTTTCGGTGCGCCGCGATCGCCGCGGCACGCCGACGTCAGTCTACCCGACGGGCACGATCATCCCGGCCGCAGGGCGGCCGCCACCGTCGCGCCGCGCGGGAATGGTCCCCCGCTAACGGCGGAACGTCCTGATCACGCTCCGTGCGCTCTCGACGCCGATCGGAGCGACCAGGATCGGCAGATCCACGCCGGCGCTGCGAAACGCCGCGAGCTGCTCACGGCACCGCGTCAGCCGGTGCCGGGAATGACGGCGAGTCCGAGTCGTTCGGCCATGGTCGGTCTCCTCTCTGGATCCGGCAGATCGACGGCCATGAGCACCGTAGCACCGCGTACCACCGTTGGCCATCCCGGCCTCCGCCGGCCTCGGCGGCGGGTCGGCCGGGCGCGCGCCCGTCACGGCGCCGGCAGCCGTGGAGGCGGCGCCTCGGGCGGGTGCGGGCGTCGCAGGAGCTGCTGATCCCGCTCGGCCACGGCCTTCTCCAGCATGGCCGCCCTGGCCTCCGCCGTCTGGGCCTGTGACCGGCACCGCCAGCTCCTGATCCAGAGCGGCACACCCGCCACCACCAGGCCGATGCCCAGCGAGATCAGGGCCACGGCCGCCAGCGGAAGACCGTCGATGGTCCAGACCAGGAATCGCACGCTGGTCTGCGCGCTGTTCTGCAGCGCGAAGACGGCGACCGCTGCCGCGAGCACCGCGACGATCAGATACCCCAGTGGCATGGCTCCCTCCCGCCTGCCGAGCGTCGAGCCGGCGTCCGGCCCGGGGTGTGCAGCCTCCGCGCGCCTATCCGTTCGTCCATTCGACCAGCTCGGAGAGGACACGCATTCCGTCGTGGGGCATGCCGGCGAAGGCGCGCTCGGCGTGGCCGAGCGGCACGACGTTCGAGACGCCGCGCGCGGCCACGGCGTCGCGCAGCGCGAGCCGGCGGGACTCGGGATGGATGCCGGCCGTGGAGATCCCGCGGTGCAGGAAGCCGAGCGCGTCGTCGAGACACGCCACGCGGCGGACGACCACCACTCGCGACAGAGGGTGTGACGACACGTCGAGCGCGGTCGGCGCCACCACGGCCGCGGCCCGGGCATCGCGGCCACGGCCGCCGACCCAGTGCCAGCGCGCGCCGATGAGCGAGCCACGGCGCATGCGCTCGATCTGGCCGAGCGCGGCGCGGGAGGGCGCGGACGGCGCCAGCCGGTCGGCGTCGGCGAGCGCCTCGCTCAGCGCGGCCGCCCAGCGATCGGCGTCGCCGTCGCGGTCCTGGTCGCCGCCGTCCGTCTCGACGTAGTGCACGAGCGAGGCGATGCAGGCGCGCTGGTTCCAGATCAGCACGTCGGCGGCGGCCAGGCGCGCCGCCGCGCGCAGCCCGGATTCGCTGGCGAGGGACTCGCGCCCGATCAGGCTCACGCCGTAGCGAGGGGTGAAGGCGAGGGTGCGGATGGCGCCGGCGGCCAGCGCGGTCGCGCCCTCCAGCGCGTCCGGCGCGCCCCAGACGACCACGCGATCGAACACGGCCGGATCGAAGAGCGACGACTCGACCGCCGCGTCGCCGCCGCGCCAGTAGACGAGCGAGAGCGCCTCCAGCACCGGTCGGGCCTCCGGGTGGTCGGCGGCCGCGGCGTGCAGCGCCAGGGCCAGCGCCGCGCCCGGCAGGATCGACCCGGACGGAAGCTTCACCACGCCCCCGCCCCGCGCGGCGAGCAGCCGCAGCGCGCTGGCCGGCGCCACCACCGGCGCGTTGCCGGCCGTCACGTGGATCTGCAGCGTCGGGAGCGCGCGGATGCGCGGTGCCGGCGCGGCCGAGGCATCGGGCGCGAGCGCCGCGCGGATGGCGCCCGTCGGCCCGTCCCAGCCCGGCGCGTCGATGGGCACCCACTCGTCCAGGAACCGCGAGCCCGGCACCCCCTCCAGGCCGAGCTCGCGGTCCACGACCTCGCGCACCGCGAAGGCGCGCAGCATCGTGGCGTTGAGCTGCAGTCCGGCGTCGAGGAGCGGATCGGCGAGGTCGCTCGTGGCCGCGACCAGGGCCCGGACCCGCGCGCCCAGCGGGCCGGCGGGCTCCAGCAGCCCGGCCGCCGTGTCGAGCCAGTCGCACAGCGCCGCGAACGGCACCCCGGCCAGACGCGCCCGCACCGCGGCGGCATCGGGGTAGAGCAGGTCGGCCGCCTCGACGCGCGGCAGCAGGAGGCGCCGTCGGCCCCCGTCCGCCCGCATCGTGTCGCGGTCGATCGTCGCCTCGCTGACCTCGACGACAGCCTCGCCCCCGGGCGCGACGAGCCGGCCCCGTACCAGCACGGGAACCCGCACGGCGCCCGCGCGATCGCGCAGCAGGTCGGCGGCGTCGAGATCCTCGCACAGCGCGCTCGACGCGCTCGGGACGCGCGCGCTCATGCTCGAGCGGCCGCCAGCATGCCGCCGCAGCCCCGCGTCTCGCGGCCGGCAGCGCGCCGGACCTCACCGACCAGGGCCGGTCCTACCAGGCCGCACGGGCAGGGGGTACGGACCAGCCGCGTCTCGTCGCCGGTGACCATGAAGGCCGGATAGCTGGTGGCGGTCGGGTCCATGAAGCCGAAGGTGCCGGTCACGTCCGCGCCCGGCGCGATCGGCCGGAGCGTCTCGTCGAACAGGCACGGCTCGAGGATCGGAGGCACGTGATAGCGCCCGGCGGCGCAGCGCATCAGCGGGGTGTTGAGCTCGACCATCGCGTAGGCCTCGAGCACGCGCTCCGGCGGCACCCCGAGCGCCTCCTCGATCATCGCCTCCAGGGTCGAACGCTCCACGCGCTCTCCCTCGAAGCTCTTCCAGCCGCCCCCCAGCGTCACCACCGATCCCGCTCCCAGGGCCGGCGCGCCGGCCGCCCGCGCCAGCTCGCACACGCGCTTGACCTGGTGGGGCGCGCCGAACAGCCACATCGCCCGGCCGCGCTCCGTCGCGCGGCGCAGGACCGTCATGAAGGTGTGGTAGGCGCGATCGTCGCCCGTCGACAGGGTCGCCCGCGCCGCCTCGACCGTCGCCGGCGAGCGGGCGGTCAGCAGCGTCCGCAGGGTCTCGGCGCGGATCTCATGGTCGTACAGGTAGTCGACCCGCGCCAGATAGCGCGCCAGCTCCGCGCCCGCGCGCTGGATGCCCATGCGGCCGCCGCGGAATCCCAGCACGCCGCCGTCCATGCCCGAGAGGTCGAGCCCGAGCCGCTGGACGCGGTGCATCAGGTAGCTCGGTCCGTTGGCGCGGTAGGCGTCCCAGCTGAGCTCCCCTCGCGGCACGAACGAGAGCTTGGCACTCGTGCCGCTCGAGTACAGGACGCGCAGGCCGCCCCGCTCGAGCCGGCCCAGCCAGTCGTCGAGGTCGCAGGCGGAGGCGGCCTCGACCGGCACCGGCTCGGCACACACGTCTTGCAGCCAGCGCGACAGCGCGCCGAAGTCGCGGCGTCCCACCCACGCCGCGTCGTACGACTTGAACAGATCGTCCGTCACGGTGCAGCGCTCGGCCAGCTCGCCCAGCGATGCCTCCCCCCCGACGCCCCCCTCGACGCAGAGCCGCCGGTAGGCAGGGATCGTCGTCCGGTAGTGCGCGTGACACAGCGCGATGGCGCGATGGCGAAGCCCTGTGGTGTCAGCCTCGTCGAACGAGCCGTCCCCCGCCGACCACGCTCCCGCCGCGGCGCGCAGCCGTCCGCCGAGCTCGTGGATCTCGCGCTCGATCGTCGTCGCCACGGCCGCAGTCTACCCCGCCCGTGCGTGCGCCGCCGGTACACGCGCCCGGGGTGACCCGGGAGCAGCCCGATGCAGATCGGCTGACAACTCCTGCCAGTATCCTGGACAGCCTGTCATCCCCCGTCGCGAGGGCGGCGCAACGGCGTGGTGATTCGGGGGTTTGCGCGTGGCACTGCGTGTGCTCTGCACAGCCCGGTATACGCGGAAACCGAACGAGGAGGATAACCCCATGCCGAAGGTGACGATGCTGATGCTGGCGCTGCTCGCGGTGCTCGTGGGATTCACGGCCTGCGCGAAATATCCGGTGGTGGTCAACGCCTCCGCGCCCTCGCCGACCGCAGCCACGCAGGAGCCGGCCCGATAGTTCTGGCCGTACGCGCCGCGGAGCCACGCTCCTGGGGGCGTGGGTCCGCGGTGCGTCCGCCCGGGCGAGACGCTCGCCGCGGGCGGGGCCGCCGGTCCCATCACCGGCATTCGCGTCACGGATTCGGAGGTTGGCACATGGCGCTCGCCTGGAGAGGCGCCGTCGTCGGTGTGGTGGCCCTGTCGATGGTCATCCTGGCCATGCTCCTGCCGCTCCCGTAGAGTTTCCGCGGACCACGCTCCCTCTCGCTCGCCCGTCCCGCGGCCCGCCCGCGCGCGCGGATTGACTTCCGCCGGGCAGGCTCCTAGGATTCGGCCGCTGTACATCGTCACGCCAGACGTCGACGGGAGGTGAGATCCGACCGCCTCGCCACGAAGCCTGCAGCGACGCCCACGCAGCGATGTCCCGAACGGCCCGATCCGGAGGACACCCATGAACGTTCGACCGATCGCGATGCGGATCCTGATCGCCCTTCTCGTGCTGGCGGCCGCCGCCGGCTGGTTGAGCGGGCCGCGCGCCGGCAACGCCCAGACCAACGTGGGCGCGGCGATGGCCGCGGCCATGAAGGACTCCGAGGTCATCGACCTCACGGTGCTCATCTCCGAGCAGTTGCCCGCGCACTGGCCGACCCACGCGCCCTTCCAGCGCTGGACGTTCAACTGGTTCAAGCCCGTCAAGGGGGCGTACAGCGACAACCTCGCCCAGAGCGTGTTCCCCTACTACGGGCAGCGCTACGTCATCGACGAGCACACCGGCACGCAACTCGACTGTCCCGCCCACTTCATCCCGCCCGAGGGCAGTGGCATGCCGTTCGCCGGGCCCATGGGCAAGATGACGTGCGACAAGGTCTCGCCGTCGCAGTGGATGGGACCCGCCGTCGTCGTCGACGTCCGCCCGATCCTGGACCAGGCGCCGAACGGCAAGAGCCCGATCATCACCCCGCAGATGGTCCGGGACTGGGAGGCCAAGAACGGCGCCCTCAAGCAGGGCGAGATCGTGCTGTTCCACTCGGGCTACTCGGACAAGTACTACAAGCCCTTCCCGGAGGGGAACAGGCTGGCGTTCGACCCGCTCATCCTGCAGAGCAAGCCGGGCTGGCCGGCGCCGGGGCCGGAGACGATGGAGTACCTCCACTCCAAGGGCATCAAGCACGTCGGCTCGGATGGTCCCAGCATGGGCCCCGTCGAGGCCGGGCAGGGCACGCACGTGGCGGGGCTCAAGTACGGCATGACGTGGGACGAGCTGCTCACGAACCTCGGCAAGCTGCCCGCGCGCGGCGGGTTCTACATCTCCCTGCCGACCAAGATCGTCGACGGCAGCGGCGCCACCACCCGCGCGATCGGCATCAAGGCCCGCGGCCAGAAGGGGATCGCCGAGTAGCCGTTCGTGTCGTGGCTCGCCCGGGCGCAGGACGGCGTGACGATCTTCCTCGGCGTGATCATCGAGGCGACGCCGTTCCTGCTCCTGGGCGTGCTCGTCTCGCAGGCGCTCGCGCTGGGCCTGCGGGGCGGCGGCCTGCCGCGCTGGCTGCCGCGCCGGCGCCTGCCGTCGCTGGTGTCGATGGCCGGCCTCGGGATGCTGTTCCCCGTGTGCGAGTGCGGCAACGTCCCGGTGGCCCGCCGGCTCCTCGGCCGCGGCATTCCGGCGGCAGCGGCGATGGTCTTCCTGCTGTCGGCGCCGGCCCTGAATCCCGTCGTGGCGCTCTCGACCTACGCGGCCTTCCGTGACCAGCCCGCGATCGTCGGCTACCGCCTGGGTCTGACGTTCGCGGTGGCCCTGGGCGTCGGGCTGCTCCTGAGCTTCCACCCCCGGCCCGAGGCGCTCGTCCGACCCACGACCGCCCGGGCCGTCCAGACTGCCGGCGAGGGCGAGACCCGGCCACGGCTCCGGGCCTTCGCCCGCGGCGCCCTCGACGAGTTCGCGGAGATGGGCGCGGTCCTGGTCGCGGGCGCCGCGCTGGCGGCCCTCACCCAGGTGCTGGTGCCGCGCGCCACGCTGCTCGGGATCGGGCAGGGGCCGGCCGTCTCGGTGGCCGTGATGATGATCCTGGCGGTCGTGCTCTCCGTGTGCTCGACCGTGGACGCCTTCGTCGCCCTCGCCTACGCCGGGACGTTCAGCGACGGTGCGCTGGTCGCGTTCCTGGTCTTCGGCCCGATGATCGACCTCAAGAGCGTCCTGCTGATGCTCCGCGTCTTCAGCGCCAAGACCGTCGCCCTGGTCGTGGCCGTCACCGCCGAGGCCGTGTTCCTGCTCGGCCTGCTCCTCAACTACTGGGCGGCGTGATGCTCGCCGCCGTTCTCGCCGTCGGCTACGGGGCGTACCTGCTCTTCGCGTTCTTCACCGGCGCTTTGTACTTCTACCTGCACCCGATCTACGTCGTCCCCAGCGCCATCACGGGCGGCGCGCTGATCCTGCTCGCCTTGCTGGCCGGCGGCCGTGGCGCGCACCGGCTGCCCGGGGCATCGGCAGCGGTGCTCGCGCTGCCGCTCGCGCTGGGCTTCCTGCTGCCGGCGCAGCCGCTGAGCCCCGCGACGGCCGCCCAGCGCGGCGTCCAGCCGCTGGCCCTCGGTCGGGACGAGCGCGCGGCGACGTTCGAGCCGGCGGCCAGGCCGGAGACCTACACGATCAAGGACTGGATCAAGGCCTTCGCGGTCGATCCGGAGCCCGTCCGTCACGCCGGCAAGCCGGTGCGGGTCACCGGGTTCGTGTACCGCGACGCCGCGCTGCCGCCGGGCTGGTTTCTCGTCGCGCGGTTCGTGATCCAGTGCTGCGCCGTCGACGCGCAGCCGGTCGGCCTTCCCGTTCGCGCATCCGAGGCGCCCGAGGCGGGTCACTGGGTGACCGTGGAGGGGACCTGGGACGTCGCCGACGTCGGCGGCACCCGTCGCGCGGTGATCTCCACCACCGCCATCACGCCGACCCGGCGACCGGACCAGCCGTATCTCTACTGACGGGGCCGTCGGACGACGGTTCGACGCGCTGGCCGTCCTCGTCGTCGTGGCCCTGGCGGCGCTCGTCGCGGTCGCGCTGCTGGTCGGCGAGCGCCGGCCCCTTCGCATGGTCGAGATTGGTCCCGCCGCCGGCGCCACCGACGTGCCGGTGACCGCGCAGGTGATCGCGACCTTCAGCCGGCCGCTCCACCGCTCGCTGCCGCCGGACGCGATGGTCCTGGCGCCGGCCGTGGACGGCCTCCTCAGCGCCTCCGGGCGGCGCGTTGCCTTCACCCCGCGCCGTCCGCTGCGAGCCGACACCCGGTACGCGGTCACCGTGGACGGCCGCATCCGCGATGCCGGCGGACGCGCGCTCGGCGGTCCCGTCGTGTCGACGTTCTCGACGCGGCCGCTGGCCCTGCTGGCGCGGGCCGGCGAGCGCGGCCTCGTGCGCGTGACCCTGGCCGGCGACCGGGTCGATGTCGTCCGCGGAGCGGTCGGCGCCTTCGCGGCGGCGCCGAGCGGCGCCATCGCGTCGATCGATCTCCGTCGCCACGTTCTGGCGGTGCGCCGGCCGCGCTCGGCGCCGGTCGACCTGCCCATCCCCGACGGCCTCGCGGTCGACGCGATCGAGTGGACGCCGGCCGAGGATGCCGTGCTCTTCCTGGGGGCGCGCCGCGGCGAGCCCGGACGTCCGTTCGTCGTCCGCCTCGACCGCGCTCCCTCGATCCGCCGTCTCGGGGACGCCGACGAGGGAGGGCCGCTGCCGGGCAGCCTCGTGATCGAGCGGCTGAAGCGCTCGCTGATCGAGGTCGTCTACGGCCAGGACTCGTACGCCGTGACCCGCGGCGCGGCGATCGTTCGCGACCGCGCGTGGGACTTCGCGCTGGTCGACCTCGACGGGCGTCGGCGCGCGACCCTCGGCTCCTTCCTCGCGGTGGGGGACGCCGCGCCCCGCGGCGACGCCGTCCTCGTCGTCGACGTGGACCCGGCCGACCCGGCCTTGCGCCGGCAGGTCGCCGTCTACGGCCGCGACGGGCAGCGACGAGCGCTCTCGGCCCCGGACATGGACACGCACGCTCCGCGGTTCTCGCACGCCGGCGACCAGGTCGTCGCCGTCACGGCGGCGGCCGACGGACCGCCGCCGCGTCGTCGCTACGGTCTCGTCGTGATCCAGACGGGAGCGGCCGACCGTCGCATCGTCACCGCGCCGCCCGAGAACATGGCCGACGGCGACCCGCGGTGGTCGCCCGACGACGCCTGGCTCGTGTTCCGCCGGACGCCGCTGGACGCGAGCGGACCGCCGGAGGTCTGGGTCGTGCCGGCTGCCGGAGGCGAGCCCCGCCGCCTGGCCGCCGACCTCGACGCGGCGCGCTGGGTCCCGTGACATCGCGACGGACGCGCCCTCACCGGAAGTAGGGGATGATGTGCTTGGCGAACATCTCGATCTGGCGCACCTCCTCGTCCCAGGGCATGAAGCCCTGGTCGAAGAACCAGCCGAACCATTCGAGACGGCCGCCGTCGTGCACGCGGTGGAGGGCCTCGATCTCGGCCCGCACCTCTTCCGGCGTGCCCGCCAGCGCGTACTTCACCTTGCGCATCCGCTCGATCGTCCACTCCTCCACGGGCAGCGCCGTGTAAGGCTCGAGTGGATAGCGGGCGGCGTCGTCGGGAGTCCGGAAGGCCTCCCAGAAGCCGAAGCCCCCGAAGTAGTCCCGGAAGCCGGCGTAGTTCGTGCGGCGCAGCAGCTCGACGGCCTCGTCCTGGCTGCGTCCGAAGTGCACGGCCCGGAACGCGCCGATGCTCTCGCCGAGCCCCAGGGTGCGCCCCGCCTCGGCGGCCACCTCCTGGTAGACCCCGGCCAGTCGCCGGAACTCGGGGGGATACGCCGTCAGGATCCAGGGGATGATGCCTTCGCGCGCGGTGTACCGGATGGTCGACTCGCTCACGGAGAACGGCTGGAACAGGGGCGGATGCGGCGTCTGGTACGGCGCCGGCACGACACACACCTTGCGGACCACCCCGTCGCCGTCGACCTCGCCGGGGGCCCCGTACTCGCGCGTCCACTGGGCGGCCGGCCATCGCCGGATCCCTTCCTCGTACGGGAACGGCACCTTGTAGAAGGTGCCGTCGTGCTGGAGCGTCGGCTCCGTCCAGGCCTTCTTGATGACCTGGACCGCCTCCTCGTACACCTTGCGGTTGTGCTGGTCGATCGAGGAGCCGTCCATCGGCGCGCCCGTCACGTGATACTGCTGGCCCAGCACGTTCACCCAGCGGTCCTGGTAGCCTCGCGCGAAGCCCGCGTAGAGCCGTCCCCGGGTGAGGTGATCGAGCACCGCGAGCTCCTCGGCCGCGCGGATCGGGTCCCAGGCGGGCAGCACGAGGCCGAGCGGCGCGAACTTGATCCGCTTCGTCCTCGCCGCCAGGTCGGCATAGAGGAGCAGCGGCGCGACCGACGCCTCGTAGCCCTCGGAGTGGAAGTGGTGCTCGGTAGTCGCGAAGACGTCGAAGCCGGCGTCGTCGGCGAGCACGACGAGCTTGCGCATCTCCTCCAGCATCCGCTGGTAGCGCTCGGCATTGCGTCCGATCGGTCGCAGGGCTCTGCGCTCTTCCAGGGTTCCGGGGACGGTCGGCAAGATGAAGAGCATGAACTTCATGCGGCACCTCCCGCGCGGTCGGACGTGACGGCGAAAGGACGTGGCGGGCGCGTCGGTGGCGAGACTGTACGAGCGCCCCGTCCGGGCTGTCAAGGGCGCCGACGACGCCTGTTGACCGGCGCGGGGCCGATGGGTAGGCTGCCGGCATGACCTGCTCGGCATGCGGCCACGCCGAGGTGCCCGGGGCACGGTTCTGCATCGCCTGCGGTGAGCCTCTCGCCTCTCGCTGCCCCCGGTGTCGTGGGGTCCTGCCACCCGAGGCGAGGTTCTGCCCGGGATGCGGCGCGCGGGCCACCCCCCAGACCGAGGATCCGACGCTCCAGATGCCCCAAGCCGTGCTGCCGCCGCCCGCTGCGCCGCCGGTCCTGGCGCCGCCGCCCGCTCCGTCGCCGCTCCTCGCGCCGCCACCGTCCCCGGCGCCACCGGCGCCGCCCGTGCCAGCACCGACCAGCCAGTCCGGGACGTCCGAGCTGGACCCGCTCGAGGATCTCGAGCTGGAGGAGGCGATCGACCGGATTCGCCGGCGGGAGCAGCGCCGCCGTTATGGTCGTCGCAGCGCCCTCGCCGTCGGCATCGTCGCCGTGCTCATCGTCCTGTTCGCCGGCGGCTGGCTCGTGTTCCACGACTGGCGCTCGGGCCGCCCGGCCCAGGTGCGCAGGCCCGCGCCGCCGTCGAACGCGGCCGTCACGCCACCGGCGTCGGCGCCCGAGCCGAAGGCGGCGCTCGCCGAGACGCAGCACGCCGCCGCGCCGGAGCCGGCGGCGCCGCCCGAAACACCGTACATCGGCGCGATGGCCGGCCTGCCGGAGACCACGACCGAGCAGGCGGCGTCCGAGGTCGAGCGCGAGCTGCCGGCGCGAGCGGTGTCGCCGAGGGAGGAGTCACCGAAGGCGCCGGCGCGCGGGCTGCCCCGCGCGTCCGAGGTGCTGCCGCCGAGACGCGAGCGGCCGCAGCCGCAGCCGGAGCCGGGACCGTCGGCGAGCGCCTCGCGCGCCCGGCCGGGCCCGATCGACCGTGAGGTGCGAGTGGAGATCGCGAGCGAGGCGCTTGGCGACGGCCTCACCAGCTACACCGTGCGCCTGCGCGAGCGCGACGGCCGACCGGTGACCAACGCGACCGTCAGCATCCGGGGCCGTCGCGCCGACGGGGCGCTGCTCGAGGCTATGCTCGACCGGGCGCCGGAGCCGGGCGCCTACCGTGCGGTCGTGCGCCGTCCGGCCGAGCTCACCGAGGCGCGCCTGCGGGTGGCCAGCGTCGACCGCGTCCAGGAAGTGCCGCTGCCCGACACGCCGCGCTGACGATGGCGCGCAACGACGGGGTCGCGGCCGCGAGCGTCGCCGACGAGTACACGGCGCGGGTGCTCGGGGGGCAGGCGAAGGTCTGGGGCGCGCTGTGGCGGCGCGCATGAGCCGTCCCGGCGGCTGAGCGACCCCGCCCGTGTTCGTCCTCCTGCGCCTGCTGGTCAACGCGGTGGCGCTCCTGGTCGCCGCCTGGCTCCTGCCCGGCGTCCATCTGGGGGCCGCCGGCGGCCACCCCACGACCCACGACTGGGTCACGCTGCTCGTCGTGGCGCTGATCTTCGGCCTGGTCAACGCGGTGATCCGCCCGCTGGTCATCCTGCTGTCGCTGCCGCTGGAGATCCTGACGCTCGGGCTGTTCACGTTCGTCATCAACGCCCTGATGCTGCTGCTCACGAGCTGGATCGTCCAGGGCATGGGCTTCGGCTTCCGGATCGACGGGTTTCTCACCGCGCTGCTGGGCGCGCTCGTCATCTCGGTGGTCAGCTTCGTCCTCAGCCGGGCGCTGCGGCGCCTGTGAGGGCGCGGCGGGATTCGAGTCGCGGCTCGAGGCCGACTGCTGCTAGACTCGCGACGGGCGGGTGGCGGCAGGGAGATGTCGACATGCAGAGCGCCGGCTCGTTCGCGGCCCGGGACCCATGAGTGACCGCCCGAGCGGGCGAGGCGACTCGGGGTCCGGGAGACTCAGTCGACGGGCCTTCCTGAAGCTCGGCGCGCTCACCGCCGGGGCCGGTGCCTGCCGGAGCGGTCTTCGCGGAGCCGGCGCGGACTACTCGGCCGCGGCGCAGAAGGCGTACGCGGAGAGCCTGCGAGCGCTGCGTCGCACGGCCGTGACACCGGCCGGCGCCGAGGTTGCGGAGCTCGGCACCGGGTTTCTCTCCCTCGGTCCCGAGGACCTCCTGGCCCATCGCAACGCGCGGCCGGGCGAGCCCGACTTCGACGTGCTCGTCATCGGCTCCGGATACGGCGGGGCCATCTGCGCGGCGCGCCTGGCCGGCCGGCGGAAGCCCGGCGTCAAGATCGGCGTGCTCGAGCGCGGCCGCGAGTGGGTCCCGGGCACGTTCCCCAACTCGCTCGCCAACTTCCGGCCCTTCAGCCGCCGCTCGTCGTGGCTGCGCGCGCAGCTGGCCACCAACCCGCTCGGACTCTTCGGCTTCCACAACCAGGGCGACGTGACGGTCGTCGGGGGGAGCGGCCTCGGCGGCTCGTCGCTGATCAACTGCGCGGTCGTCATCGAGACCGAGGAGGACGTGTTCCGCCAGGCCGCCTGGCCCCAGGAGCTGCGCTCGAAGAGCGTGCTCCGGCCGTACTACGATCGGGCCCGGCGCGTGCTGGCCCCGCAGCGCACGCCCGAGGACCGGTTCCCGCCCAAGCTGAAGGCCCACCTGGGGACCGGCGCTGCGCTCGCCGAGCGGGGGACGTGGCCGGCCGGCGTCGCGTATCCGCTGGGCCTGGCCGTCACCTTCGCCGATCGCACCAACCAGCAGGGGATGCGCCAGCACGGCTGCGTGCAGTGCGGCGACTGCTCGACCGGCTGCAACGTCGGCGCGAAGCACTCGCTCGACATGAACTACCTGCCCCTGGCGTGGACGGGCGGCGCGCTGATCTTCACCCAGACGGAGGTCGACCGCATCGAGAGGGCGAGTGACCGCTACCGCCTGCACTGCACGCTGCGATCCGGTCGGCTGTTCGACGCGGACCAGGCGGTGGTCACGGCCCGCATGGTCATCGTGGCGGCCGGCACCGTCGGTAGCAACGAGCTGCTGCTGCGGTCGCGCGACGCCGGCGGGCTGACCGTCTCGGACTGGCTTGGCAAGGGCTTCTCGGCCAACGGCAATCACATCTGGTTCGTCGACTACCAGCTGTCGAAGACGACGGTGACCACCAACTCGGCCGGCGTGGGCGTCGCCCTCGGCACGCCGGCGACGCCGGTCGGGCCGACCATCCAGGGGATCGTCGATTTCCGGCGCGCCGACCGCCCCCTGGAGCGTCGCGTGGTCTTCGAGGACATCGCCCAGGCGAGCGCGCTGGCGCCGGGGGTCGCGTCCCTCCTGGTGGCCGACCTCAACCGCGCCATCACGCTGCTGGCATGCGGTCACGACACGGCCGACGGCGAGATCCGCCTCGAGAACGACGAGGCCTCGGTGCGCTGGCCGGGCTACACCGCGCAGGCCTGCGGCGCCGAGATGGCCGCCCTCGTCGCCCAGTACGCCTCCGCCTACGACGGTCGGGGGCGGCCCTTCGGGATCGGGGGACCGACCACGGCGCACCCGCTCGGCGGTTGCCGGATGGGCGCCACGGCGACCGAGGGCGTGGTGAACCACCGGGGCCAGGTGTTCGAGACGGCCGCCGGCCGCGCCGTCCAGCCGGGCCTCTATGTCGCCGACGCCTCGATCGTCCCCACCGCGCTCGGCAACAACCCGTTGCTGACGATCAGCGCGCTGGCCGAGCGGATCGCCGAGCTGATCGTCACCGACCCCGCGAACGCCGCCCTCTTCAGGATCTGAGGACGGACCGACCTCAGGAGCCGCGCCGGACGTCGGGCCGCGACAGCAGCCACCACTGCCACAGGAAGTAGCCGACGAATCCCACGACGCCGGCGCCGGCGAGCGCGGCCACGAACCACCACCAGGACAGGCAGACCATGCTGCACCCAAGAGTAACCGGCCGGCGCCGGTCAGCGACGCTCGAACACCGCCTGCACGGAGACCACACGTTTCTCCGTCCGGTTGCGATGGTTGGCCCGGATGATGGCGTCGAGGGCGCTGCCCATGATCAGGCGCTGGGCGCTGTGCGCCGGGATGTCGTCGGCGGTGGCCGGGCCGGCGTACTCGGCCGTCACGTCGTCCCAGGCCCGCTCGACGAACCCCGCCCGCGCGATGAGCGCGCGCATCTCGGCGGGCGGCCGCAGGAAGCTCGCGGCCGGGTCGCTGGCCCACATCAGCGGGAACTCCGGGGGCTGCGCCGGGCCGGCCATCGGCTCCTGCAGCGCGAGCAGGCCGCCGGGTCGCACGACGCGGTGGAATCCGGCGTAGAGCCGCTCCTTGTCGGAGATGTTCATGCCGCTGTTCTGGGTCCACACGACGTCGAAGGCGCCGTCGTCGAACGGCAGGTCCAGCGCGTTGCCGATCTGGTGGTCGACGCGGTCCTGCAATCCCAGCCGCGCCGTCAGCATGCGGGCGGCGCGGACGTAGGAGTCGGTCAGGTCGATCACGGTGACGTGCCAGCCGAACTCGACGGCCAGCGTGCGCGCGGGGCCCCCGAGCCCGCCGCCCACGTCGAGCACGCGCAGACCGGCCCGGGCGCCGAAGAGCCGGGCGAGGCGGAGCGTGGCGGGCTTGCCGCCACCGTGAAACTGATCGGTCACCGCCAGATCGTCGATGGTCAGCGCGTCGAGGCGCTTGCCGGCCCGGGTGAGCGCCTCGAGGATCGATTCGGCGAGGCCTTCCCGGCCCCAGTGATCGCTCATGATGGCCCGAGGCCGGCTCGTCGCAGCACGCGGCCGGGTAGCGCGCCCGTGTGGTCGCCGCCGTCGATCACGACCTGGCCGTTGACGACGACCGTGGAGACGCCGATCGCGTAGCGGTGCGGCTCCGCGTACGTGGACCGGTCGGCGATCCGGGCCGGGTCGAACACGACCGCATCCGCCCACGCACCCGTGCGCAGCAGGCCGCGGTCGGTCAGCCCCAGGGCTCGCGCGGCGGCGCCGGTCGTCTTCGCGATCGCCGTCTCGAGCGTCAGCAGGCCCAGCTCCCGCACGCAGGGGCCGAGCAGGCGCGCGTGGGTGCCGTAGTAGCGGGGGTGCGGCTTGCCCTGGCTGGTGACACCGGTCGTGGCCAGCGCGTTGCCGTCGGAGCCCACCGTCACCCACGGCGTCCGGGTGATGGCGTGCACGTCGTCCTCGGTCATCGAGGTGACGAGGATGCGGGTCTCGCCCCGGTCCGCCACCACGTAGTCGGCGACCGCGTCGATCGGATCGACGCCGCGAAGGCGCGCGACGTCGGCGAGCGTGCGGCCCTCGTGCTGCGGCAGGTGGGGGGAGATGGCCACGCGCACGGCGTCCCAGGACGGGATGCGTCCGAAGTTCGTGAGCCCCGCGCGCGCGATCTCCTGGCCGATCCGGGCGCGCACGTCACGACCGCCGAGCCGCTCGAGCATCGCCGGGATGCCGCCTTCCATGACCCACCGCGGCAGCAGGTTGCGCAGGGGATTGGTGGCGGTGTCGTACGGGTAGGCGTCGCAGTCCACGGGCACGCCGCGCCGGCGCGCGGTGGCGATCTCCTCCAGGAGGCGGGTGGCGCCGCCCCAGTTGTCCACGCCCGAGAGCTTGAGGTGCGCGATCTGGACGTGCACGCCAGTCGCCTCGGCCACCGCGATCGCCTCGCGGACGGCCTCGAGCACGCGATCGGCCTCGTCGCGGATGTGCGAGGAGTAGGCGGCCCCGTGCCGCCGGAGGACGCGCGCGAGCGCGTGGATCTCGCCGGCGTCCGCGAAGTGGCCGGGGGCGGTGAAGAGACCGGACGACAGGCCCCAGGCGCCGGCCGCCAGCGCCTCCTCGAGCAGGCGCTCCATCGTGTCCATCTCGTCGGCGGTGAGCGGGCGGTTGTCGAGTCCCGCCGTCATCAGCCGCAGCGTGTTGTGGCCGACCTGCAGGACGACGTTCACCGCGGTGGGTGGAAAGGCCGCGACGTAGTCGGCGAACGTCGTCTCCCGGAACGGCAGCCAGGTCGCGCTGGAGGCCAGGTACTCGCGCAGCATCCCGGCCCGGCCGGGAAGCGCCGGGGCCACCGAGAAGCCGCAGTTGCCGACGACTTCCAGCGTCACCCCCTGCCGGATCTTGGATTCGGCGCGGGGGTTCAGGGGCAGGGTGAAGTCCGAGTGGGTGTGGATGTCGATGAGCCCCGGCGCCACCACCTGTCCGCGCGCGTCGATCACGCGACGGGCCGGTCGCGGCGAGCGCGGCTCGACGGCGACGATCCGCCCGGCCTGAACCGCGACGTCGGCGTCGCGCCCGGGAGCGCCGCTGCCGTCGATCACGTGGCCGCCGCGGATCAGGAGGTCGTCCATCGCGCCGCCGGGATCCTATCACCGAATCCGGCGGCGCCGGGCCGCCGGGAGGCTCGCTCGCCATCGTCGCCGGGCGACGCGTAGAATCGAAGGCGTCGTGACGTGGAGGATTGGCAGTCCGTCGCGCGTGGTGGTGGCCGTGGTGGCCGCCGTGCTGACCCTGGGCGAAGGCCCGGCGTCCACGATCCGCGTGGACAGCTGGAGCGGCCGCGGGCCGGGTCCCCTCGACCTGTCCACCGAGTGGCGCCGCTACCCGCCCGAGCCGACCGCGCTCCGCCAGCCTCCGGCCGTCGTCCTCGACGACGGCCGGGCCGTGCTCCAGCTGGCGACGGCCGGCGAGGCGTTGCGGATCGGCCGGGCGGTCAAGGTCGACGTGACGACGACCCCCTGGCTCGTCTGGGAGTGGAAGGCGCTGGTGCTGCCCGACCGTGGCGACGTCCGCGACGGCAAGCGCAACGACCAGGCCGGCCGCGTCATGCTCGCGTTCGAGGGCATGAAGGGACTCCTCTACGTGTGGGACACGACGGCGCCGGTGGGCACCGAGGCACGGCCCGGGGAGCTGGAGCTCTTCCAGCGGGTGCTGATCGTCGTCCGGTCGGGAGCCGGCGAGCTCGGCCGCTGGTCCACCGAGCGGCGCAACGTCTACGAGGACTACCGCCGCGTGTTCGGGGAGGAGCCGCGGGCGATCAAGCTCGTCGGCGTGGAGAGCCACTCCAACGACACCCGCAGCCGTACCGCCATCCGGTTCGGCCCGTTGCGGTTCGAGGCCCGCTGACCGGCGCGGCGGGGCCGGGGCCTAGTGCGCGGCGAGACCGGGGATCGACATGACCAGGTGCAGGTAGCCGCCGAGCTCGTTGATCCGGCGCATGTCGCGCGCGACGAACGCGGCGCGCTCGGCCTCGGTGAGGTCGGCGTGGACGACGGCGGCGCCGGGATCGGCCAGGAACCGCGCGCGGAAGTCCGGGTCCTTCTTGAGCTGGTAGAGCAGGCTGTTCACCGCGTAGCGGCTCATCCGAGGCTCCACTCGACGGCGGCGAGGTTGATGCGCGGCAGCTCCCCGAAGTAGCGGACCTGTGCCCGGGCGGGCGTCACCGCGCCGAGCAGCACCATCCAGTTGAGGAACTCGTGGCCGCCGCTCTTGTGCAGCTCGTCGCCCGTCAGGTCCAGCAGAGGCTCGTGCTCGCCGCGCTCCATCCAGTGGATCAGCTTGCGGTCGAAGACCGTATCGGTCTCGCCCACCCGCGGCAGGGACAGCTCGGGGAAGTGCGATAGCCCGCCGGTGGCGACGATGCCGACGCGCCAGGGGCTGGCCTCCACCACGCGGGCCAGGTGGCGGCCGAAGGCGAAGCAGCGTCGGGCGGTGGGCTGGGGCGCCACGAAACAGTTCACCCAGATCGGGACCAGCGGCGGGATGGGCCGCGAGCCGTGCATGGTGTTCACCGGGCTCAGGAAGGCGTGGTCGACCGGCGCCTCCCAGGAGAGGGCCAGGTCGAAGCCCGCCGCCAGCCCGTGCTCGAGGATCGCGTTGGCCAGTTCCTCGTGCAGCGCGTAGCTGGTCGGCATGTGCTCCAGGACCTTGTCGAACGCCTCGGCGTGGTCCTGGCTCATCCGCTGCACGGTGCGGCCGGTCCGCACGCACAGGGCCGGGACGCAGTTGAAGGAGAAGGCGTTCAGGTGGTCGTCGGCCACCACGACCAGCGCGTCCGCGCCGGTCGCCGCGAACCGCGCGCCCATGGCGGCGATCTCCGCCATGGCCGCCTCGACCTTCTGCCGGCCGATGGCGCCGCACGCGCGGTCGTAGTAGTCGGGATCGAGCACGTGCGACATCGCGCCGGCGAAGACGATCGCACCCATGCGGGCCTCCCGGGCGCCGGCTACACCGCGCGGAACGACAGGCGCTCGACGCGCTCCATGTTGGTCCCCTCGATGCGGATGAGCTTGGTGGGCCCGTCGCGCCGGGGCGAGTGCACGTCGCCTTCGTTGTAGACGTGGGCGTCCCCCGGCCTGAGGGGATAGCTGCGCGCCCGCGTCACCTTCCCCGGCGTGCCCGCGGCGGCCGGCTCGAGCACCATCCAGTCGCTCATCACCGTCTCGCCGCGCGCCTGGCCGTAGATGGCCCAGGACGGCCCGTGATCGTGCGGCGCGCTCTCCTTGGCGCCGCGGTAGTGGTGGGCGAGGATGCAGAAGCCGAGCGTGGGGTCCTCGTAGAGGATCTTGCGTTCCGGCACGTCGTCGCCGAGGTGCTGCGCGACGAACGCATCGTCCCTGAGCATGGTCTGCACGAGCGCGCTGACCTTGCTCCGACCGTCGGGACCGGGATGCGCCAGCAGGAGACGACGACACTCGCCCGCGAACTCGTCCAGCGTCATGGCCATGACCCCACCTCCGGCGCCCATGCTACCAGAGCCACGCCGCCGGGAGCGGCGGCCCGCGCGGCCGCGCCCGGCATCGCGGAGCCCGACGTGCGCCGATCATGTATCGTACCGATGCGGCCCGGCCGCTGGCGGCGCCGCGGGACATCGGGGCCGAGGCGCGAGGGAGGTGGAGGAACCCGGGATGGCAGATTACGACGTCGTGGTGGTCGGGGCCGGCAACGCCGCGCTGGCGGCGGCCGTGTCCGCCCGCGAGCAGGGCGCGGCCCGCGTGGTCGTGCTGGAGAAGGCCCCGCGGGAGCTGCGGGGCGGCAACACGCACTACAGCGGCGGCCTGCTCCGCTTCGCCTACGATCGCCCGGAGGAGCTGTTGCCGCTGGTGCCGGACATCGAGCACCAGGTGCCGGGCTTCCTGGCCGGGGTCGAGCCGTATCCGGGCAAGCGGTTTCTCGCGGACCTCGAGCGGGTGACCGAAGGCCGCAGCGATCCCGAGCTCGCCGAGCTCCTGGTCGGACGCTCGTACGAGACCGTGCGCTGGATGGCGCGGCAGGGCATCGCGATGGAGCCGGCCGTCTCGCTCAGCGGCGTGCGGGTGGGCGACACGATCAAGTGGTCGCCCGGCGCCGTCATCCGGGCCCGCCACGAGGGCGTGGGGCTGTCGGCCATGTGGTTCGCCGCCGCCCAGCGGCGCGACGTCGAGATCCGGTACGCCAGCAGCGCGGTGCGGCTGCTCCAGGATGCGCGCGGCCGGGTGACCGGTGTGGCCGTCCGCGAGGACGACGGCTTCCGGGAGATCGGCGCCCGCGCCGTGGTCCTGGGCAGCGGCGGGTTCGAGGCCAATCCCGAGTGGCGCGCGCGGTACCTCGGCCGACCCTGGGACCACGCCAAGGTGCGGGGCACGCGCTACAACACCGGCGACGGCCTGCGCATGGCGCTGGAGATCGGCGCGCTGCCCTGCGGGCAGTGGACCGGCTGCCACTCGACGCCCATCGACGCCGCGGCCCCGCCGCACGGCGACCGCAAGCTGACCGACAAGACCAACCGGCTGTCCTATCCGTTCGGCGTGCTGGTCGACGTCACCGGCCGGCGCTTCTTCGACGAGGGCGAGGACTTTCAGCTCTACACCTATGCCAAGCTGGGCGGGCTCATTCTCAACCAGCCCCGCGGCATCGCCTTCCAGATCTTCGACGACAAGGTCGCCGCCCTCCTGGAGCCGCGCTATCGGACGGGGACGCCGGTGACCGCCGATTCGCTGGGCGCGCTGGTCGCGCAGCTCCCCGTCGACCGCGAGCGCTGCCTGCAGACCCTGGAGGCGTACAACGCGGCCGTGCAGCCCGGCGGCTTCGATCCCACCATCCGCGACGGCCTGGCGACGCAGGGCCTGGCCCTGCCCAAATCGAACTGGGCCCAGCGGCTGGACACGCCGCCGTTCAGCTCCTGGCCGGTGACGGGGGGGATCACGTTCACGTTCGGCGGGGTCCGGGTGAACGACCGGGCTCAGGTGCAGAGCACCAGCTGGGCGTCGATCCCCGGGCTGTTCGCGTGCGGCGAGATGGTGGGCGGGCTCTTCCACGGCAACTACCCGGGCGGGACCGGCCTGATGGCGGGCGCGGTGTTCGGCCGGATCGCCGGCGCCAGCGCGGCCGGGGCCTGAGCCCGTGCGCGCGTCGACCGCGCTGCGGCGGCTCCTGGACGGGGACGACGTCGTGATCGCGCCGGGAGTCTACGACGGGCTGTCGGCCAGGCTGGCCGGACGGGGCGGCTTCCCCGCCGTCTACGCGACGGGCGGCGGCATCGCGCGGAGCATGGGCTATCCCGATCTCGGGCTGCTCGGCCTCGGCGAGGTCCTCGACCGCCTGCGGCAGATCGTCCACCACGCCCGGGTCCCGGTCATCGCCGACGCCGACACCGGCTACGGGAACGCGCTCAACGTGCGACGCACGGTCCGCGAGTTCGCCCAGGCCGGCGTGGCCGCGCTGCACCTGGAGGACCAGACGTTCCCCAAGCGCTGCGGCCACCTCGACGACAAGTCGGTCGTCCCGGTGGCCGAGATGGTCGGCAAGGTGCGGGCCGCCCGCGACGCGGCGTCGGACACCGACCTCGTGCTCATCGCCCGCACCGACGCCATCGCCGTCGAGGGGCTGGACGCCGCCATCGAGCGCGCGCGCGCCTACGCCGCGGCGGGCGCCGACGTCGTCTTCGTCGAGGCGCCCACGACCGAGGCGCAGATCGAGACGATCGCCCGCCGGCTGCCGATGCCCAAGCTGCTCAACATGTTCGAGGGCGGCAAGACGCCGTTCGTGCCGCCGGCCCGGCTGCGCGCGCTCGGCTACCGGATCGTCATCATCCCGTCCGACCTGCAGCGGGCGGCCATCCACGCCATGCAGGACGTGCTGGCGGCGATCCGCCGGGACGGCAGCAGCCGCGGCCTCGCCGACCGGATGGTCTCGTTCGCGGAGCGCGAGGCCATCGTGGGCACCGCCGAGTACCTGGAGCTCGATCGGGAGGACGCGCGATGACGACGGCGACGGTCGGATTCGTCGGGCTCGGCGCGATGGGCGGCGCCATGGCCGGCTACCTGGTGCAGAGCGGGTACGCGGTGACGGGCTACGACGTCAGCGCCGAGCGGCTCGAGGCCGCCGCCCGGGCCGGCGTCACGCGGGCGGGCTCGGCCGCGCTGGCAGCGGGGGCCGCCGACGTCGTGCTCTCGAGCCTGCCGCACCCGGCCGCCGTGCGCGACGCCTACCTGGGCAGTGGCGGCATCGTGGCCGCGGCGCGGCCCGGCGCGACGCTGATCGACCTGAGCACGGTCGATCCCGACACGTGGAAGGACGTCGCCCGTGCCGCCGGCGAGCGCGGGCTGGCCTGCCTGGACGCGCCGGTCAGCGGCGGCCCCGCCGAGGCCGGCAGCGGCCGGCTGGTGTTCCTGGTCGGCGGCGAGCCGGCCGTGCTCGAGCGGTGCCGGCCCATCCTCGCCACCCTCGGCAGCGAGATCCATCACGTCGGTCCCCTCGGCTCGGCGCAGGTCGTCAAGATCGTCAACAACGTGATGACGATGGGCAACGTCGCGGTCGCCGCCGAGGCGATGGTGCTGGGCGTGAAGGCCGGCCTCGATCCGAAGCGGCTGTTCGACATCCTCTCGACCAGCGGCGGGCGCTCGCACCATTTCCTCAAGCGCTTCCCCAACGTGCTCGCCGGCGACTTCGCCCCGCGCTTCAGCATCGCCCTGTCGCGCAAGGACCTGGGCCTCGCCGCCCGCCTGGCCGAGAGCCTCGGGGTGCCGATGCTCACCACCGCCGTCGTGCGCCAGGTCTACGAGGCGGCGGCCGCCGCCGGGCTGGACGGTCGGGACATGGCTGCCGTCACCGAGCTGTTCGAGCGGTGGGCCGGCGTCCAGGTCAGGAGCGCGCCCCGGGACCGGCCGTAACCGGCGGAAACCGCCGAAACCGCCGAAACCGCCGAGGTGCTCGGCGGGTCGGCGGCCCTTCGTAAATCCCCGAGATTGCTCGCCGGTGGATCCGGCATCGCGCTTGCCCATGCCCGTGCGCGTACGACGGACGATCCCGCGCAGGCGGAACGATCGCAAGGAGCATGGCATGCCGATGGCGGAGAAGATGGGACGACGGATCAACGGGCTGGACGTGGACGCGCTGGCCGAGGTCCTCGCCGAGGTGCGGCAGGACCCGGCCCGGGCGCAGGTGCGGTTCCGCGTGAGCTCGGCGTGGAAGGGGCAGACCCGCAGCCGGACCGCGGTCGAGTCGTACACGATCGGCGGCCAGGACGTGTACCGGCACTTCACGATCGACGCCGACGAGCCGTTCGAGCTGCTCGGCCGCAACACCGCGCCCAACCCCCAGGAGCTGCTCATGAGCGCGCTGAACGCGTGCCTGACCGTCGGCTACGTCACGGCGGCCTCGCTCAGGGGCATCGTCCTCGAGAAGCTCGAGATCGAGACCTCGGCCGTGCTCGACCTGCGCGGGTTCCTGTGCGTGGATCCCACGGTGCCGCCGGGCTACGACGGCCTCTGCTACGTCGCTCGCATCAAGGGTGACGGCACGCCCGCCCAGTTCGAGGAGATCCACGCCGCCGTCGCCCGGATGTCGCCGAACTACGTCAATCTCGCGCGCCCGGTGACGATCGACGCCCGGCTCGTGGTGGAGTGAACGACCTGACCGGCGGGAAGGGGGATGCGATGACCTCGTACTCGTACGGCGAGTGTCTGCAGAACGCCTACCAGGTGAACTGGAAGATCAGCGACGTCATGGGCGGGCGCCACTTCGACGCCTCCCGCCGGTGGCTGCCCCTGCGCCTGTCGGGGGCCCCCCGCGCGACGTGTCTGACGCCGGCCGAGAAGATCAAGCTGACCCAGGTCGAGATGGGCGCCTACGCGCACCTGTTCGGCTACGTCGAGGAGTTCATCGCCCCCACGATGGTGACGCTGGCTCGCGACTTCGCCGTCGACCGGCGCGAGGTGTTCGACGCGCTGACCAACTTCGCCTCCGAGGAAGTCAAGCACATGACGCTGTTCCGCGAGCTGCGCGCCAGCGTGGACGGCACGCTGGGCTTCCCGCTCGAGGTGTTGCCGGGCGCCGCCGAGGTCGCGCGGGCGGTCCTGAGCAAGCACACCGGCGCCGTGCTGCTGCTCACCTCGGCGATCGAGTGGCTGACACAGCTGCACTACCTGAGCTGCTTCCACGACGATGCCGAGCTCGACCCGTTCACCAAGCACGTCTTCCGGTCGCACTGGCTGGAGGAGTCCCAGCACGCGCGCCTGGACCACCTGGAGACGCTCCGCGCGTTCCGGGGCATGGGGGGCGCGGAGAAGGAGCGGGCGCTGGACGATCTGGTCGAGCTGGTCGACGCCGTCGACGGGCTGCTGCAGACGCAGGCCCAGCTCGACGTCGACAACCTCCAGCAGTGTCTCTGGCGCCGGCTGGGGCCGGGCGAGCGGGCGGAGGTCCTGGCCGCCGTGCTGGCGGCCAAGCGCTACACCTTCATCGAGAGCGGCGTCACCCACCCGAACTTCGTCGAGCTGCTCGAGGCGGTGACCACGCCGGGCGAGCGTCAGAAGGTGCAGCGCGCGCTCGGGTCGGTGCTCGCGCCGGCCGCCTGAGGGCTCCGGGCGGACCGCGCGCTCAGCCGGAGTGCGCGGTCCGCCCGGAGTCGGAGGCCCCGGGGGCGAGCCCCGGAGTCGCGGCCGCCTGGCGTCCCCGCCCGAGACGATCCAGGACCGCCTGGCCGCGCTCGACCAGCGGCCGCATGCCGAGCACCCGGGCCAGCGCGAGGGCCTCGCGCCCGAACGACTCGGCCGCGGATCCAGCCCCAGCATCCCGGCGGGCCTCGATCTCCGAGAGGACGTGGAGCGCCCACGCCTGGTGGCCCCGGGTGCCGCGCTGCCGGCTGAGCCGCAGGGCCTCGTCGCCGCACCGACGGGCCTCGTCGGGCCGGCCCGCCAGCAGGTGGGCGTGGGCGAGCCAGGCCGTCCACTGGGCGTGGCCGAAGAGAAACGGCAAGGCCGGGGCCTGCTCGAGCGCGCGCTGCAGGAGCCCGACGCCCTCGTCCGTGCGCGCGGCCAGCGCCAGCGCGTAGCCGCGCAGCGCCGCCGCCCACGGCACCCACGTCGGCAGCCCTCGCGTCTCGATGACCTCGGTGGCCTCCTCCAGCGCGCGCAGCGCCTCGTCGGCGCGGCCCTGGACGATCGCCACGTGGCCGGCCGCCATCCGGGCCAGCGCCAGGCCGAACGGGAGGTCGAGCGCGCGCGTGAGGGCCGCCGCCTCGCCGGCGGATCGCTCCGCGTCGGCGAACTCTCCGAGCTCGGCCATGGCGATGGCGGCGATGGCCCGCGCGTACACGGACGGCGGGGCCGCCTGCCCGAGCCGCTCGCGCGCGAGGTCCCCGGTGAGCGCGCCGATCGCCTCGTGGTAGAGCGCGATCGCGCGGCGGTAGTCGCCGCGCTCGCAGCAGGCGTGCGCGAGGGGGGTGCGCGCGGTGGCCCGCAGGCCGACGTCGCCGACCTCGTCGGCCAGCGCCACCGCGCGCTCGCCGACCACGAACGCCTGGCCGGGATCGCCGGCGAAGAGGTGGGCCGTCGACATGTAGATCCACACCCAGCCCAGTCGCCGCCGGTCGCCGAGCGCGGTCGCCAGCGTCTCGGCCTCGCGCAGGTATCGCTCGACGCGGGACAGCTCGGCGAGCTGGAGCAGCGCGCTCCGCGCCACCAGGCGGATGTCGATCGCCTCGGCGAGCGTGGCGGGCGTCTCGGGCACCTGGCCCAGCGCGGCCAGCGCCTCCTCGAAGGAGGCGACCGCCTCGCGGTTGGCGGACCGGTCGAACGCCTTGGCGCCGGCCCGACGGCCGTAACGGACGGCCTCGGCCCACCGCTCGCCGCGCCCGGCGTGATAGGCCAGGCGCTCGACGTGCTCGTCGAGGCGGTCGCGGTACAGCTCCTCGATCGCCGTCGTGACGCGCCCGTGCAGGGCGCGTCGCGTCTCGGTGGGGATCCGCGTGTAGGCGACGTCCTGGGTCAGCGCGTGCTTGAAGGTGTACTCGATCTCGGGGAACACGCGGGTCTCGCGGAGGAACTCCGCCGCCTGCAGCCGCGCCAGGTCCGCGGTGAGCGCGCCCTCCGGCCGGCCGATGACCGCGCGCAGCAGGCCGAAGGGGACGTGCGTGCCGATGACCGCGGCCACATCGAGCGCCTGCGACAGGGCGGCGTCGAGGCGATGGGCGCGGTCCAGGATGATCTCCTCCACCGTGTCCGGGGCCCTGACGCGATCGAGACCCGCGGTGAGGGCGACCGACTCGCCGTGGCGCTGCAGCACGCCTTGCTCCAGCAGGGAGCGAACTAGCTCCTCGATGAAGAACGGGTTGCCCTCGGCCTTGGCGAGCACCAGCTCCTGCACGGGCCGCGGCAGCTCCTCGACCTGGAGCAGGCCGCCGGCGATCCGCAGGCTCTCCTCGCCTGACAGCGTGGTGAGCGCCAGGGCGGTCTGGAAATGACGACGGCCGAGACCGAGCCGGTAGCCCGGTCGGTACGTCATCACGATGAGGGTGCGCTGGTCGCCGATGCGATCGGCCAGCCGGGTGACCCAGTCCTCGGTGGCCGGATCGCACCAGTGCAGGTCCTCGAGCAGGAACACGTGGGGGCGCAGCTCGCTCCCGCGCTCGACGAGCCGGTGCGTGGCCTCCACGATGGCCGCGTGCCGCTGCCGCGGGTCCATCGCGCCCACGGCGGGGTCCCCGGGATCGATGGACATCAGGTAGCGGAGGAACACCAGCGTCTCGCGCACGTCGTCGCCGAGGCGACCGGTGGCTCGCTCGAGCTTGTCCACGATCGCCGCCTCGGAGTCGGCCTCGTCGATGCGACACACCCGCCGGATCATGTCGATGACGGGATGGAAGGGCATCGTGCGCCCGAACGAGAGCGCGTGGCCCTCGACCCAGGTCGCGCTGCGGCCGAGCCGGCGCCGGAACTCGTGCAGCAGCCGCGACTTGCCGATGCCGGGCTCACCGACGATCATCACGACCTGTCCCTGTCCGGCCTGCGCCAGCTCGAAGCACTGGTGCAGCAGCCGCAGCTCGCGTTCGCGCCCGACGAACCGCGTGCGCCCGGGCTCGGCGTTGCGGAGCACGCGTCGGGCGCCGGCCGCGTCGTCGTCCAGCGGCGCCAGCTCGAAGCGGCGAGCCAGGAAGCGGCTGGCGGCCGCGGTCGCGACGACGGCGCCGGCCGGCGCCACGTCGAGCAGCGCGTCGAGGATGCGGCTGGCCCGGGCCGTGGCGCCGGCGTCGATCCGGACGAGCTCGCCGGACCGGACGACGGGGAGGAAGTCGGTGTGCAGCGCCGCGGTCGGCCGCGGCGTCTCGGCGCTGCCGCTGGCCCGCGCCGCCAGCGTCTGCACGGCGAGCGCCGCATAGGTGGCGCGCTTGGGAGCGTCCTCGTCGGGCTCGAGCCCGAACGAGGCGAGCAGCACGTCGGAGCCGACCTCCTCGACGCGGCCGCCGAAGCTGCGCACCTTGTCGGCGCCCTCCTCGAGCAGCCGGCTCGTCTCCCAGCCCGGCGGCGCGGCCATGAGTCGCGCGCGCATGAGCGTCACCCGGCGGTCGTAGCGGGTCGTCACCACTTCGGCCACCGGCTCCGGTGATGGCGCCGTCCGGGGTCGGCCGCCGCGCCGACGCTCCGGCTGACCTTCGGGCACCAGCCCCAGCCGTTCGGCCCGGTAGCGCAGCGTGTTGCGCGGGACGCCCAGGTGCGCCGCCGCCCGGGTGAAGTTCCACCCGTTCGCCTGCAGGGCGTCGAGCAGCACGTCCCGCTCGCGCTCGACGTCGGAATCGACCGGCTCTCCGGTCGCGACCGCCCCGGTGGCCGAGGCGACCGTGGGCAGCCCCAGGTGATCGGCCGACAGCACGAGCGCGTCGGTGAGCAGGGCCGCTCGCTCCAGCACGTTGGCCAGCTCGCGGACATTGCCCGGCCACGCGTAGCCCAGCAGCGCGGCCCGCCCGTCCTCGCTCAGCGTGCGCGGCGGCAGCCCGTAGTCCTCGCAGACGCGGGCCAGGAAGTCCTCGGCCAGCACGACGACGTCCCGGCCGCGGTCCCGCAAGGGCGGGAGGGCCAGCGTGACCACCGCGAGGCGGTGGTAGAGGTCGGCGCGGAACCGTGCCTCGTGCACGGCGGCGGCGAGGTCCTCGCTGGTCGCCGCCAGGATCGCGACGTCGACCGGCTCGCTGCGGGTGCCGCCGAGCCGCCGTACCGAGCGCTCCTCGATGACCTTCAGGAGCTTGGACTGCAGGGCCAGCGGCAGCAGCCCGACCTCGTCGAGGAAGATCGTGCCGCCCGCGGCGGCCTGGAACAGTCCAGGCTTGGCCTGGCGGGCGTCGGTGAAGGCGCCGCGCTCGTAGCCGAACAGCTCGGCCTCCAGCAGCGTCTCCGGGATCGCCGCGCAGTTGACGTCGACGAACGGACGGCCGCTGCGAGGACCGCCGCCGTGCAGCGCGGCGGCGAGCAGCCCCTTGCCCGTGCCGGTCTCGCCGAGGATGAGGATCGGCGGCAGGCGACGGACCGCTCCCGCCGCCGAGCGCAGCAGGCGCGCGGCCTGCTCTCGGACCGCCGCGATCGGCGCGCTGTCGCCCAGCACCTGACCGAGCACGGCGGCCATGAAGCGCATCGTACCGCAGTGGGCGGACGGCGGGCCACGCAGCGGAGGGCGGCGCGCGGCGGAGTCGGTGTCGCGGGTGGCGGCGCTACGAGGCGGCGCGCGTGTCGACCAGCGGGGCAGCGGTCCGGCCGGCGTCGCGGCCTGCCGGTCCCCGGCCCATCCGGCTCAGCCAGCAGACGGCGTGGAAGAGGCCGCCGCGCTCGCGGACGGCCGTGGTGTCGCCGGCGCCGACGCGCTCGCCACAGCCGCCGCAGGGGCCGTCGGGATCGGCGGGCAGGTGGCTGTCGCCCAGCGCGCGCGAGTCACACTGCCACGGCGTGGCCTCGTCGGGCAGCACCCGGCGCTTGCCGAGGAGCACGGCCAGCTCGACGACGCTCTGCAGGTTGTCGAGCACGAACGGCTTGCGGACGTAATCGAAGGCGCCCGCCTGGAGCAGCTCGCGGGCCAGCATCTCCTCGTCGTTGCCGCTCAGCATGACGACCGCGATGGAATCGTCGAGCGCGAGCAGATCGTGCAGGACGTCGGCCCCGCGGCGGCCGGGCATCCGCACGTCGAGGACCACGGCGTCGGGTCGCGACAGCGAGGCCAGCACCACCGCGTCGCGACCGTTGAGGGCGCAGTTGACCGAGTAGCCCAGCCCCTCGAAGAAGTCGCGCAGCACGTCGACGATTTCGGCCTCGTCGTCCACGACCAGGATCGATCCCACCTGGCTCACGAGCCCGAGGCAGGTTCAACTCCCGTGCCGCGGTACCGTGGCCTCTAACTCATCGTCAACGCGTCATTTTCATGCCTCGTCGACCGCGGGACGGTGGATCATCTCTCGCCAGGCCGGCCGGGTGGCGGCGAGAAAGTGTTCAGCCGCCCCGCCTCGGCGGGCGATCTTGCCCGTGAGCGTCCAGGGCCGCGCGGTGCAGCCGGTCGCCCGCGTCGCTCAGCGGTGGCCGAAACCGCGGGCCATGAAGCTGGCCACGAACACCATCACCACGACGATCACCAGCTCGAGGTGGTTCACGTGGTAGAGCGCTCGGGCGACCGAGGTGTCGGGGGCGCCACCACGACGCAGAGCGCCGCGCCAGTGGATGAAGGTGACCATCGGCCACACCTCGAGCACGACCACGAGCACGAACAGCCCCATCTTCAGGAGGAAGAGCCAGGAGCCGAGATAGAAGGCCGTGCCCTTCTCCAGTCCGGCAAAGGCGCGCAGGAGCCCCGTGACCAGCCACAGCAGCGCGGCGCCGCCCCAGGCGGCGTCCGCCGCGAAGAGCCTCCGCAGCCCGTCGTGATCGAGCCGGCCCTTGAGCGCGCGACCCCGCAGGAACACGCTCGGCAGCCCGATCGCGAGGGCCAGCAGGTGCAGCGCGGAGACGGTCGCGGCGAGCACGGGCGTATTCTAGCCTGCGAGGAGAGCTTCCGGTGACGGCCGACACGACGGCGCGCTGCTGCATCGCGGGCGGCGGCCCGGCGGGCATGATGCTCGGTCTCCTGCTGGCCCGCGCCGGCGTGGACGTGCTCGTGCTCGAGAAGCACGTCGACTTCCTGCGCGACTTCCGCGGCGACACCATCCACCCCTCCACGCTCGAGGTCGTGCACGAGCTGGGGCTGCTCGAGGAGTTCCTGGCGCTGCCGCACGCGAAGGCCTACGAGCTGCGGGCGCGCTTCGGCGACGCCGACGGCGTCATCGCGGACTTCCGCCACCTGCCGACGCGCTGCCGCTTCGTCGCGTTCATGCCCCAGTGGGACTTCCTCGATTTCCTGGCCCGGCACGCGGCCGCCTATTCCACCTTCCGGCTGCAGATGCGGGCCGAGGCGACCGACCTGCAGGAGGACGGCGACCGCGTCGTGGGACTGGTCGCGACCACGCCGGACGGGCCCCTGCGCGTGCGCGCCGACCTGGTCGTGGCCGCCGACGGCCGACACTCCGTGCTGCGCGAGCGCGCCGGCTTGCCGGCCGACGCCTTCGGGGCGCCGATGGACGTGCTGTGGTTCCGTCTGCCGCGGGCGCCCGCCGACCCACGCGGGGTGACGGGCCGCTTCGACGCCGGCCGCATCTTCGTCATGCTCGATCGCGGCACGTCGTGGCAGTGCGGCTTCGTGATCCCCAAGGGCTCGCTCGAGCAGATCCAGGCCGGGGGGCTCGACGCCTTCCGGCGGGAGGTCGCCCGGCTGGCGCCGTTCACCGCCGATCGTCTGGGCGAGATCCACGGCTGGGACGACGTGAAGCTGCTCACGGTGCAGGTCGACCGTCTGCGGCGATGGTACCGCCCGGGCCTGCTGTGCATCGGCGACGCCGCCCACGCGATGTCCCCGGTCGGCGGCGTCGGGATCAACCTGGCGATCCAGGACGCCGTCGCGGCCGCCAACCGGCTGGCCGCGGCGCTGGCCGAGGGGCGGGTCACGACCGACGATCTGCGCGCGGTGCAGCGCCGGCGGCTCTGGCCCACGCGGGTCACCCAGTGGCTGCAGCTCGCGGTGCAGCGCCGCGTCATCGCGCGCGTGCTGCAGACGAGGGACCCGCTGACGCCGCCGCTGGTGTTCCGACTCCTCGCCCGGGTTCCGTTCCTGCGCCGCGGCCCGGCGCGGCTCGTCGGGCTCGGCGTGCGCGCCGAGCACGTCCGCTCGCCCGCTCACCCGGCGGCGCGGATGGAGTCCCCGGCGCCCCGCTCGTGACGACCGCCGACGCCGGTGTCGATCCCGGCGGGGCCCCTTGTCTCGGGAACGAGACTGCGCGGCCGGCCCCGACAGGGGGCCGGCAAGGAGGAATCGTGATGCCCCAGTTCCTGGTCCTGGCCCGTGGCGCCGGCATGGATCCCCGACGAAGCCTCGAGGAGATGCAGCGGACGATCGAGAAGTACCGCGCCTGGACCGAGGGGATCCGGCGCGCCGGTCGCCTGCGACAGGGCGAGAAGCTCCGCAGCCCCGAAGGGCGCGTCGTGCGAGTGCGCGGCCGCGGATCCGGCCGCCCTCACCCCGGGCGCTCCTCCGCGATGACCGCGCGCCGGCGCCAGCCGGTGGGCCGGGGCTCCCGGGCGCCGACGGCCGCAGATCGTGGCACTATAGGCGCGCGATGATCGACTGGTCGGGCATCTTCCACATCCTGGCGACACCGTTCGCCGACGATGGCGCGCTCGACGTCGATGGGCTGCCCCGGCTGGTCGAGGCGGTGCTGGCCAGCGGCGTGAACGGCCTGACAATCCTCGGGATCGCCGGCGAGGCGCATCGCCTCACCGACGAGGAGCGGCGCCGCGTCGTCGAGGGTGTCGTCAAGGCGGTCGCGGGCTACGTGCCTGTCGCGGTCGGCGTGTCGGCCTCCGGCACGCACCTGGCGGCCGGCTTCGCCGCCATGGCGCGCGAGCACGGCGCCGACGCGGTCATGGTGGCGCCGCCGGCCGGCGCCCGCAGCCTCGACCTCGTGGCCGAGTACTACCGGGTCGTGGCCGAGGCCGCGCGGCTTCCGGTGGTGCTGCAGGACGAGCCGATCACGACCGGCGTGGTGATGCCCGCGCCGTTCCTGGCCCGACTGGTCGCCGAGGTGCCGACGGTGGAAGCCGCGAAGCTCGAGGAGGCGCCGACGCCGCCCAAGATCACGCGCCTGGCGGCGCTGGCCCCACGACGGGTGCCGGTGTTCGGCGGGCTGGGGGGCGTGTACTTCTTCGAGGAGCTCTCACGCGGCGCCACCGGCGCCATGACGGGCTTTCCGTATCCCGAGGCGCTGCGGGCGATCCGCGAGCACTTCGTGGCCGGGCAGCGGGCCGAGGCGCGCGCGCTCTTCTACTACTGGCTGCCGCTCATCCGCTTCGAGAGCCAGCCCGGGTCCGTGCCCGGGACGTCGCTCGCCATCCGCAAGGAGATCCTGCGGCGCCGCGGCTGGCTCCGCTCGGCCTACGTGCGTCACCCCGCCGCTGCGCCGGACGCCGCCACGCTCGAGGAGCTGTCGGAGGTCCTGTCCGCGGTCGTCCCCGACTGAGCGTGACAGCCGCGGCCGCGACCGGCGCCACCCGGCTCGTCGACGCGCTCGTGGCCGGCGGCGTGCGCCGGCTCTTCTCGCTTTCCGGAAACCAGATCCTGTCCGTCTACGACGCGACCATCGGGCGCGGTGTCGCGCTCGTCCACACGCGCCACGAGGCGGCGGCCGTGCACATGGCGGACGCCTGGGGCCGCCTGACCGAGGAGCCCGGAGTCGCGCTCGTCACCGCCGGGCCCGGCCACCTGAACGCGATCTCCGCGCTCTACGGCGCGCGCATGGCGGAGTCGCCGCTGGTACTCCTGTCCGGCGCCAGCCCGCGCAGCCAGCGCGGCCGCGGGGCGTTCCAGGAGATCGATCAGGTCGCGGTGGCGCGACCCGTCGCCAAGGCCGCGTGGTCGCTCGACGACCCCGCGCGGGTGGGCGACGCGGTGGCCCAGGCCCTCGCGCTGGCCGTGTCCGGCCGGCCGGGCCCGGTGCACCTGAGCCTCCCGGGCGACGTGCTCGAGGCGGCCGCGCCCGATGTGACGCCGGCCTCGCCGCCGTGGCCGGCGCCGGCGGTGGCGAGCGAGCGCGATGTGCTGGCCGTCGTGCAACTGCTCGGCGAGGCCAAGCGGCCGCTGATCCTGACCGGCCCCGCGCTGGGCCGCGGGCGACGGGGCGCCGCCGTGCAGCGTCTCGCCGACGTCACGGGGACGCCCGCGCTGAGCATCGAGAGCCCGCGCGGTGTCAACGACCCCTGGCTGCGCGGCGCCGTCGCCTGGCTGCGCGAGGCCGACCTCGTGCTGCTGCTCGGCAAGCCGCTCGACTTCTCGCTGCGCTTCGGTCAGGCGCTCGCGCCCGGGTGCCGGATCGTTGCGCTGGACGTCGAGGCCCCGCCGGCGGGTGACCGCACGATCCTGGCGCTCACCGCCGATCCCGGCGCCTCGGCCGCGAGCCTGGCCGTCCTGGCGGCCGAGCGCCCGTGGCCACGGACCGGCTGGCGCGAGGACGTCGCGTCGGCGCGGCGGGCAAGGCCGGACGGCTGGCAGGCGGCGTGGCGCTCGACCGGGGCGCCGATCCATCCCCTGCGCGTGTGCGCGGCGCTGGACCCCCACGTCGAGCGGGGCGCCGTGCTCGTCGCCGACGGAGGGGAGTTCGGCCAGTGGGCGCAGGCCGGGCTCGAGCCGCGCGAGCGGCTCATCAACGGCCTCAGCGGCTCCATCGGCAGCGCGCTGCCGATGGCCGTCGCGGCGAAGCTGGCCTGCCCCGACCGGCCGGTCCTGGCGGTCATGGGCGACGGGACCTTCGGGTTCCACGCCTTCGAGCTCGACACGGCGCTGCGCTGCGGCGCGCCGATCGTGGCCGTGGTGGGCAACGACGCGCGCTGGAACGCCGAGCACACGCTGCAGCTGCGTCACTACGGCGCCGACCGGGCGGTGGGCTGCGAGCTGCTGCCCGCCCGCTACGATCGCGTGGCCGAGGCGCTCGGCGGGCACGGCGAGCTGGTCGAGCGCGCCGAGGACCTCGAGCCCGCGCTGGCCCGGGCGCTGGCCGCCGGCCGCCCCGCGGTCGTCAACGTCCTCATCGAGGGGCTGGCCGCGCCGATCTTCGGCGGCGGCTCCGGGCACTGAGGTGACGGGGTGAGCGAGGGCCGCATGACGCGCCCGCTCTACCTGTCGCGTCGCCACCGCAAGATCGCCGGCGTGTGCGGGGGCATCGCCGAGTGGCTCGGCTGGGACCCGACCGTCGTCCGCGCCCTCTACCTGCTCGTGTCCGTGCTGTCGGCCGCGTTTCCCGGCATCCTCGTGTACCTGGTTCTCTGGCTGGTGGTCCCGCGCGCGCCCCGGGAGAGCGCGAACGGCGCTCACCTCGATGGAGGGACGACACCATGACGATCAGCAGCCGCTATCTGTTCTCCGCCGCGATGGACGTGACCACCGATCGCGAGACCCTGTTCCACGAGGTCTACGACACCGAGCACGTGCCGCTCATCCTCACCGTGCCCGGCGTCGTCGCCGCCGCGCGCTTCGAGACGCGGCCGCTGACGATGATGCTGGGCGGCGAGCGCCGGACGATGGACCCCCAGGGGGCTCCACGCTTTCACGCTCTCTACGAGCTCGAGAGCCCCGACGTGCTGCTGACCGACGCCTGGGCCGCCGCCGTCGAACAGGGCCGCTGGCCCTCCCAGGTGCGCCCGCACACGAGCAACCGCCGCCACCTGCTGCTGAAGCGCTTCGAGTCCGGCGGCCCGCGCCCGGCCTGAGCCGCGGGGAGGTCGCCGAGCCGCGCTCGAGCGGAGGAAGTACAATACGCGGGCCGGGGCCCGGGAGGCCGGGGCGGCCGAGAGGAGTCTCGCCGTGCGAGCCAACAAGCTGAGAGAGATCTGGGCGCGGGGCGACGCGGTGGTCAACGGCTGGCTGTCCATCCCGAGCTCGTTCTCCGCCGAGGTCATGTCGCACCAGGGGTTCGACTCCCTGACGATCGACATGCAGCACGGCGTCGTCGACTACCAGGTCGCGGTCACCATGCTGCAGGCGATCTCGACGACCGGCGTGGTGCCGCTGGCGCGCGTGCCCTGGAACGACCCGGCCCGGATCATGAAGATCCTCGACGCCGGAGCCTACGGCGTCATCTGCCCGATGATCAACACGCGCCAGGAGGCCGAGGCGCTGGTGGCGGCGTGCAAGTACCATCCCGGCGGGTACCGTTCCTGGGGCCCGGTCCGAGCCTCGATCTACGCGGGCACAGACTACACGCCGGCCACCGCCAACGACACGCTGCTCGTCATGCCGATGATCGAGACGGCCCAGGCCGTGAAGAACATCGACGACATCCTCAGCGTGCCCGGCATCGACGCCGTCTACGTCGGTCCGGCCGACCTCTCGATCACGCTGGGCTGCACCCCCAAGCTCGACCAGACCGAGGCGCCGGTCGTCGAGGCCCAGCAGACGATCGCGGCGGCGTGCAAGCGCCACAACGTGGTGGCCGGCATCCACTGCGGCGGCGCGGCCTACGCCCTGAAGATGATCGCCGCCGGCTACCGGTTCGTCACGCTCGCCAGCGACGGCCGTTTCCTGGCCGCCCGCGCCGCCGACGAGGTCGCCGCGGTGCGCAAGACCGGCGTCGGCACCGGCAAGCTCCCCGCGTACTAGTGATCCGCGCGGACGCCGACCGGGCGGCGGCCCACGAGCGCCACGCGTGGGCCTGATCTTCAACGAGTCGCTGCGAGAACGGGCGCGTTCGCACCTGGCCGGGTTCGAGCGGCGGACCCACGCGCCCGCCGAGCGGCGCCCGGCCGCCGTGGCCCTGGTGCTGTTGCCCGACGACGAGGGACGCGCGTGCTTCCTGCTCACGCGGCGGGCCGACCGGCTGCGGGCGCACGCGCGCCAGTGGGCGCTGCCCGGCGGCCGCCTCGACCCCGGCGAGAGCGCCGAAGACGCCGCCCTGCGGGAGCTGCGCGAGGAGGTCGGGCTGGCGCTGAAGAGCGACGCGGTGCTGGGCGCGCTGGACGACTATCCGACGCGCTCGGGGTTCGTGATCACGCCGGTGGTCGTGTGGGGGGCCGGCGCCGGCCCGCTCACGCCGAATCCGGACGAGGTCAAGCACGTGTACCACGTGCCGCTCGACGATCTGGAGCGGCCGGAGGTGCCGATCCTCATCTCGATCCCCGAGAGCGAGCGGCCGGTGATCCAGCTGCCCATCCTGTCCTCGCTCATCCACGCGCCGACGGCGGCCGTGATTTACCAGATGCGCGAGGTGGTCGTGCACGGCCGCGGCACCCGCGTGGACCACTTCGAGCAGCCGGTGTGGGCCTGGCGATAGAGAGGAGCCGACGGACATGGGCGTGCTGACGGGACAGGTCGCGATCGTCACGGGCGGGGGCAGCGGCATCGGCGAGTCGACGGCCCGCCTGCTGGCGGCCGAGGGCGCGCACGTCGTGATCTGCGGCCGCCGTCAGGCCCCGGTCGGCGGCGTGGCCCGGGCGATCGAGAAGGACGGGGGACGGTGCGTCGCCCGGACCGTCGACCTCGAGGACGCCGCCGCCGCCGCCGCGTTCGCGCAGTGGACGCTGGAGCGGTTCGGGCGGGTCGACGTGCTCGTGAACAACGCCGGCCACAGCAGCCGGGCCCGCTCGATCCGCTGGACCGGCCGGCCCGAGTGGGAGAGCGTGATGGCCGTCAACCTCACCGCCGTGTACGTGCTGACCCAGGCCGTGCTACCCGGGATGCTGGCGCGCGGCGGCGGCACCGTCGTGACGGTCGGCTCGCTGGCGGCTCTCAAGCCGGGGCTGATCGGCGGCGCCGCCTACGGGGCGGCCAAGGCGGCCGTGCGCAACCTCATGGGCCACGTGCACAACACGCTACGCAACCGGGGGATCCGCGCCACCATCATCATGCCGGCCGAGGTCGACACGCCGATCCTGGACAACCGGCCCCTGAACCCCGACGCCGAGGCCCGGGCCACGATGATGCAGGCCGAGGACGTCGCGCGAGTCATCCTGCTCGCCGTGACCCTGCCGCCGCGCACGGTGATCGAGGAGATCGTCATGAGCCCGACCGTCCTGCGCGATCAGAGCCGTGACATCGCCATCGCGGCCATGGCCGGCGCCCCGGCCGGGGCGGTCTGATGGAGCCGCCGATGGAAACGTTCACGCTCATCGACGGCGAGCGACCGGTGGCGCTGCGCGCCCGCGTGGCGGCCGGGCGCGTGGTGCTGGAGCCGGACGCGCTGCGCGAGGCGCTGGGCTGGGAGCTCCACGACGGGCTGCTCTGCAACGACGCCATGTGCATCCGGGTCGAGGACGAGGCCGCGCTCGTCCGGGACGGCGGTCTCGACCTCGAGGCCTTCGCCCGCGCGCTGGACCGACCGCTGGCCGTCGACGCCGACGAGCGCGCGGCCTGCCTCGGCGGCTCGGCCCGCGAGCGCGCGGACGCGCTCGCCTCGCAGCTCGCGCCCGACTTCCGGCTGACCGACCTCGCCGGCCGCGCGCATGCGCTGTCCGAGCACCGCGGCAAGAAGGTCCTGCTGGTCGCCTGGGCCTCGTGGTGAGGCTGCCGCCTCGACCTGCCGGTCTGGCAGGCGCTGTACACCGAGCTCAACGGCCGGGGCTTCACGGTCATCACGGTCGCGCTCGACCGGCCCGCCGACGCCCGGCCGTGGATCGAGAAGGCGCGACCGACGCATCCGGCGCTGATCGACACGCGCCACGCGGTCGCCGAGCTCTACAACATCGTCAACGTGCCGACCGCCTTCTGGATCGACGAGCGCGGCCGCATCGTGCGACCCAACGACGTGGCCTTCGGCACGGATACGTTCAAGCACGTCACCGGACTGCAGGCCGAGCGGCACCTGGGCGCGCTGCGGGCCTGGGTGACCGGTACGCGCCCGGCCCTGAGCGCCGAGGAGGTGCGTCGCCACCAGCCCTTGCCGACCGCGACCGACCAGCTGGCCCGGGCGGAGTTCGGTCTCGGCCAGTGGCTGTGGACGCAGCGGCGCACGGCGGCGGCCGAGCGGCACTTCCTGCGGGGCGGCGAGCTGGCCCCGCACGACTTCACGATCCGGCGCGGCACGATGCCGATGCGCGGGATCGATCCCATGGGCCCGCAGTTCCGCGAGATGATGCAGGCCTGGGTCGCCGCCGGTCACCCCTACTACCGCCCGCTGCCGGACACGGCGGGCACGTCGAGCTGACGGTGGGGCGAGGCGGGCGCTGGCGCGCCGGGGCGGCCGGCAATTCCTGACGACAACACGAGTGGGAGGAGCTGAGGCATGGGCATGCTCGACGGCAAGACCGCGCTGGTGACGGGCGCCGGACGGGGAATCGGACGCGGAATCGCGATCGCGCTGGCCGCGGCCGGCGCCAAGGTCGTCGTGAACGATCTCGGGGCCACCCTGGAAGGAAGCGGTGGTGAGGCGGGGCCGGCCGACCAGGTGGTGGCGGAGATCGCCCGGGCGGGCGGCACCGCGCAGGCCAACTACGGCTCGGTGGCCGACTTCGCCCAGGGCACCGCGATGGTGGAGCAGGTCGCCCGGGCCTGGGGCCGGATCGACATCCTGGTGCACGTGGCCGGCATCCTGAGAGACCGGATGATCTTCAACATGACCGAGGCCGAGTGGGACGCGGTCATCGCCGTGCACCTCAAGGGCGCCTTCAACACCATCCGGGCGGCCTCGATCCGCATGCGCGAGCAGAAGGGGGGGCGCATCCTCAGCATGTCGTCGGTGTCCGCGCTCGGCGCCCCCGGCCAGCCCAACTACGCGGCCGCCAAGGCCGGCATCATCGGCCTCACGTGGTCCACGGCCAACGCGATGGCCAAGTACGGGGTGACCTGCAACGCCATCATGCCGAGCGGGGCCACCCGGATGATCGACTCCACGCCGCGCGGCCGCGAGGTGTTCGAGCAGACCGGAAAGTGGCCGAGCGAGCAGGCCGTCGGCACCGACCGCGATCCCGACAACGTCGCGCCGCTCGTGGTGTTCCTCTCGAGCGACGGGGCCGCCGGCGTCAACGGGCAGGTCTTCCACTCCTACGGCTACGGCTACACGGTGCTGTCTCATCCGCAGGCCATGCGACGGATCGAGGGCGATCGTCGTCTCACGCCGGAGGAGGTGGCCGGGATGTTCAAGGACACCATCGGTGGCAACCTCAAGCCCCCGGTGGGCACGGGATTCGGGCGTACCCTCCACGAGCGGCCGGCCGCCGAGTGGCGCCAGCTGAACAAGGGGGTCAAGGCCTGGACGTCGCCGTGGGAGGAGCCGTGAGCGGCGTCCTCCTCGTCTGCCACGCCAACACCTGCCGCAGCGTGATGGCACACGTGCTGCTCGAGCGCATACTCGCCAGCCGGGGCCTCGGAGACGTCCGGGTCCGCTCGGCCGGGGTCGGTCGCTTCGCCAGGGACGGGATGCTGGCCTCGCTGGACGCGCGCCTGGTGCTCCGGGAGATCGGCATCCACCTGGCCGAGGACGCCTTCGCCTCCACCGACCTGCGGCGACACCCCGAGGTGATGGCCGACACCGCGGTGATCGTGACCATGACCACCGAGCAGAAGGGGGTCGTCGGCGAGCTGGCGGCGGCGCCGCGGCCGATCCTGACGCTGCGCGAGCTGGCCGGCGAGGAGGGCGACATCGCCGATCCGGTCGGCCAGGCCGAGCACGTCTATCGGGCCTGCCGCGACGAGATCGCCCGCTGTCTGGACAAGGGGCTGCCGCGACTGCTCGCGCTGCGCGCCGGCGAGCGCGCGTCGCCGTAGCGCCGGGGGGCGCGCTTCGGCGTAGAATCGACGCGCCATGAGGCGTCGCGGTCGCCTCGCCCGCAAGTACCTGGTCATCATGGTGTCGCTGGTCGCCGGCGCGCTGCTGGCGAGCGGCGCCATCGAGATCTACGCCTCCTACCAGGAGAACAAGGGGGCGCTCGTCGCGCTGCAGCGCGAGAAGGCCATCGGCGCCGCCTCCAAGATCGAGGGCTTCGTGCGGGAGATCGAGCACCAGCTCCTGTGGACGACCCAGCCGCTGCTCGTGCCTCCCGCCGCCGCCATCGAGCAACGGCGGCTGGACACGGTGCGCCTGCAGAAGCACGTGCCCGCCATCACCGAGGTCAGCCACCTCGACGCCACCGGCCACGAGCAGCTGCGGGTGTCGCGGCTGGCCCCGGACGCGGTCGGCAGCCGCCTCGACTACTCGGCAGACCCGAAGTTCCGGGTGCCCAAGAGCGGCAAGACGTACTTCGGCCCGGTCACGTTCCGCAAGGGGTCGGAGCCGTACATGACGATCGCCCTGGTCCAGAGCGGCGGCGGGGTCACCTCGGCGGAGGTCAACCTCAAGTTCATCTGGGACGTCGTCTCCCAGATCAGGGTGGGCAAGGCCGGCATCGCCTACGCGGTCGACGGCGGCGGGGCTCTGATCGCGCACCCGGACATCAGCCTGGTCCTGCAGAACACCAGCCTGGCCGGCCTGGCCCAGGTCAAGACCGTGCTGGCCAACGTGCCCGGCGACCAGACGCTGACGATCGCCAAGGACCTCAAGGGACGGGACGTGCTCACGGCGTACTCGGTGATCGCGCCGCTCGGCTGGATCGTGTTCGTCGAGCAGCCGCTGGAGGAGGCGTTCGCGCCGCTGCGAGCCTCGGCGTACCGGACGGTCGTGCTGGTGGCGCTCGGTATCGCGCTGGCGGTGGTGGCCAGCGCGGTGCTGGCGCGCCGGCTGGCCCAGCCCATCCAGGCCCTGCAGGCCAGCGCCGCCACCATCGGCGCCGGCGAGCTCGACCACCAGATCACCATCCGCACCAACGACGAGCTCGAGGCCCTGGCCGACGAGTTCAACCACATGACCGCCCGGCTCCGCGAGTCCTACGCCACCCTGGAGCAGAAGGTCGAGGACCGCACCCGGGAGCTCACGACCGCGCTCGAGCAGCAGACGGCCACCAGCGAGATCCTGCGGGTCATCAGCAGCTCGCCGACGGAGATCCAGCCGGTCTTCGACGCGATTGTCAAGAGCGCGGCCCGCCTGTGCGAGGCCAGCTTCGGCGGCCTCCACCTGTTCGACGGCCAGCAGATCACGCTCGACGCCAACTACAACACGCCCGAGAGCGAGCTGTCCATGCTCCACGGCGCCGTGTTCCCGCGGCCGATCGGCCGCGACAGCGTCACCGGGCGCGCGATCCTCGACCGGCGGGCGGTGCACATCGACGACGTCCGCAGCGATCCGGAGCTGCCGCCGGCGCTGGCCGGGATGGGATACCGGACCGTGCTCTCGGTGCCGATGCTCCGGGAGGGCGCGCCGATCGGCGGCATCACCCTGTGGCGCCGGGACGTGCGGGCGTTCTCGCCCAAGCACATCGAGGTCCTGCAGACCTTCGCCGACCAGGCCGTGATCGCCATCGAGAACGTCAGGCTGTTCAAGGAGCTGCAGGCGCGCACCGCCGACCTCACACGCTCGGTCGGCGAGCTGGAGGCGCTGGGCGAGGTCGGTCGGACCATCTCCTCCACGCTCGACCTGGAGACCGTGCTGGCCGCCGTCGTCTCGCGCGCCAACCAGCTGGCCGAGACCGACGGCGGCGCCATCTACGAGTTCGACGAGGCGACGCGCGCCTTCCACCTGCGAACGACCGATCGATTCCCCGAGGATTTCGTCAGCGTGCTGCGCTCGACCCCGCTGGTCTACGGCGAGGGGGCGATCGGCCGGGCGGCGATGACGCGGGGCCCGATCCAGGTGGCGGACGTCATGGACACCGACATCTACAGCAGCGCGGTCCGTGACGCGCTGCTGCGCTTCGGCTACCGCTCGCTGCTGGCCGTTCCGCTGGTGAGCGAGGACGAGGTGGTCGGCGCCATCGTGGTCAACCGTCGCGCGGCCGGCGCCTTCAGCGACCGGACGGTCGAGCTGCTCCGCACCTTCGCCACCCAGTCGGCCCTGGCCATCCAGAACGCGCGGCTGTTCCGCGAGATCGAGACGAAGAGCCGGGAGCTGGAGGTCGCCAACCGGCACAAGGACGAGTTCCTGGCCAGCATGTCGCACGAGCTGCGCACGCCCCTCAACGCGATCATCGGCTTCTCGGAGGTCATGCTGGAGCGGCTGTTCGGCGAGCTGACCGACAAGCAGGAGGAGTACCTCAACGACATCCTGTCGTCCGGGCGCCACCTGCTCTCGTTGATCAACGACATCCTGGACCTGGCCAAGATCGAGGCCGGGCGCATGGAGCTGGAGGCGACGGACTTCGATCTGCCCCAGGCGATCGACAACGCGCTCGTCCTCGTGCGCGAGCGGGCGCTGCGGCGCGGGATCGCGCTGGAGCAGACGATCGACCCGGGGCTGGGCACGATCAAGGGCGACGAGCGCAAGATCAAGCAGGTCCTGCTCAACCTCCTCTCCAACGCGGTGAAGTTCACGCCGGAGGGCGGGCGCATCGACGTGCGGGCCGCCCGGGCCGACGGCATGGCCGAGATCTCGGTCGCCGACACCGGCGTCGGGATCTCGCCCGAGGACCACGCGGCCGTCTTCGAGGAGTTCCGCCAGGTGGGAACCGACTACGCGCGCAAGCACGAGGGCACCGGACTGGGCCTGGCCCTGGCCCGCAAGTTCGTGGAGCTCCACGGCGGTCGCATCTGGGTGGAGAGCCGGCTGGGGCAGGGCGCGACGTTCACCTTCACGATCCCGGTGGGGCCATGGCGGGTGAGCTGATCCTGGTCGTCGAGGACAACGAGAAAAACCGCAAGCTGGTCCGGGACCTGCTGACCGTCAAGGGCTACCAGCTGCTCGAGGTGGAGACCGGCGAGGACGCGGTGCGGGTCGCGCGCGAGCGCCACCCCGCGCTGGTCCTCATGGACATCCAGCTGCCCGGCATCGACGGGATCGAGGCGCTGCGGCGGCTGCGGGCCGATCCCGAGACCGCCGGGATCCCCATCGTCGCGGTGACGGCCTCGGCGATGACCCACGACCGGCAGAAGATCGTGGCGGCCGGCTTCGACGGGTACCAGGCCAAGCCGCTCAGCGTGCGCCCGTTCCTGGCCCTGGTGCGCGAGGTGCTCGACCGGCCGCCGCGGAGCGGGCCGTGAGCCCGCCGGCCCGGCTGCTGGTCGTCGACGACACGCCCGTCAACCTGAAGCTCCTGGCCGACCTGCTGATCGCCAAGGGCTACGCGGTCGAGCTGGCGACGTCGGGTCCCGAGGCGCTGAAGCGGCTCGAGGGTGATAGCGTCGACCTGGTGCTCCTCGACGTGATGATGCCGGGCATGAGCGGCTACGAGGTGTGCCGCAAGATCCGCGACAACCCCGCCACCGCCATGCTGCCCGTCGTCATGGTCACCGCGCTCGACCCGGGCCAGGAGCGGGTCAAGGGCATCGAGGCCGGCGCCGACGACTTCCTCTCCAAGCCCATTCACCAGCCGGAGCTGCTGGCGCGGGTGCGCTCGCTGCTGCGGGTGAAGTCGCTGTGGGATCAACTGGCCGAGCTGAACCGCACGCTGGAGCGGCGGGTGGCCGAGCAGGTGGGTCAGCTCGAGCGTCTGGGCCGGCTCAAGCGATTCTTCTCGCCGCAGCTCGCCGAGGCCATCGTCAGCGGCGGCGCCGAGGACCCGCTCAAGAGCCACCGACGCGAGGTGACCGTGGTATTCCTCGATCTCCGGGGCTTCACGGCCTTCGCCGAGACGGCGGAGCCCGAGGAGGTCATGGGCGTGCTGCGCGAGTACCACGCGTCGATGGGCGAGCTCATCCTGGCTCACGAGGGTACCCTGGAGCGCTTCACCGGCGACGGCATGATGATCTTCTTCAACGATCCGGTGCCGGTCCCCGACCCGCAGGAGCGGGCGGTCCGGATGGCGCTGGCGATGCGCGCCCGGGTGGACGAGCTCGCCCGGGGCTGGCGCAAGCGAGGCTGGGAGCTGGACTTCGGCGTCGGTATCGCCCAGGGCTACGCGACCATCGGGGCCATCGGGTTCGAGGGGCGATGGGACTACGGGGCCATCGGGACCGTGACCAATCTGGCCGCCCGGCTGTGCGGTGAGGCCCAGCCCGGACAGATCCTCATCCCGCGCCGGCTGCACGGCACGCTGGAGGACCTCGTCGACGCCGTGCCGGTCGGCGAGCTGTCGCTCAAGGGCTTCTCCCGCCCGGTGAGCGCCTTCAACGTCACCGGCCTGAAGCGGGACTGACCGTGGCCTCCGCCCGGCTCGGCGGGCGGGCGGCCAGCGCGAGCTCCACGAACACGCCGTAGTGATCCGACGGCCACAGCACGCCCCCGGTCCGGGCGCCGGGCGTGTTGAGGACGACCCGGCTGGACCGCACGGTCGCGGCGATGCCGTCTCCCGGTCGCAGGAACACGTAGTCCACGCGGCGCACCACCGTGGGCTCCGGCGCGTCGATGCGCTGCCACACCGTGTGGCCGGGCGCGGTCGGGTTGGCCACGCGGAACAGGTCGAGGAACCCGCGCTCGCGGAACGGGGCGAGGCCCGGCGCCGTCTCGCCGGTGTTGAGATCGCCCATCACGAGAGTCGGGCGCTCGCCCGCGGCGCCGGCCAGCTCGGCCACGCGCCGGGTCTGGCAGTCGTCGCGCGTGGTGTGCGTCGACACCACGGTGATCGGGCCGATCGGCGTCCGGACCTCCGCCCGGAGCGCCACCCGCGGATCGACCCGGCGCTGACAGCGCGGCAGATCGATGGTCTCGGCCGAGGTGATCGGGAAGCGGCTGAGCACGGCCGGGCCCTCCACGAAGCCGAGGACGCCGACGATCAGCCGACCGAGGAAGCGGAGGCCGAACACACGCTCGGTGGCGCGGGCGTGGACGTGGGTCAGGCCGAGCGCCACGGCGATCCGGGCGGCCACGTCGCCGCGCCGCCGCGTCACCGAGGACTCCTGCAGCGCCACCACGTCGGGCGCCAGCGCGCGGAGCTGCTCGATGGTCATCGCCAGGCGGGGCTCGAGCTCCTGATCGTCGCCCGTGAAGCTCGACCACGGGCCGCCGTGGAGCAGGTTGAACGTGACGAGGCGCAGCGGACGCTCCTCGGCGCCGACCGCGACGGGGGCCGCGATCACCAGGCCCAGGAGCAGACAGACCCGCCGGAGCACTGCGCCCGCCGGCGCCGGGCGCTCGAGCCTACGTCAGCGGGTAGCGGAACGGCGGCCAGCCATCGCTCGTCAGCGGCGCCGGCGTGTAGGTGGACACGGACCTCGTCACCGGGGCAGCCGCCTTCGTGGTCGTCGGCTTCTTCGCCTTGGCTCCGGCTTTCTTCTTGGGCGCGGCGGTCTTGGCGGCGCTCTTCTTGGCGCGCTTTTTCATGGACGCGAATGCTACCCCACCGGTCGGCAAACCGTCAACCGGCGCGGCCCGTTCCTTGACACTCGTCCGGGCGGCCACCTAGAGTGATCGAAGGTCGATCCGTTCCTGGGGGGCGATCATGGGCTTCCTCGACTTCGTCAAGAAGCAGTTCATCGACATCGTCCAGTGGACCGAGGACGGCGACGAGGTCCTCGCCTGGCGCTTTCCCATGCGTGACCTGGAGATCCAGCAGGGCGCGCAGCTCACGGTCCGGGAGACCCAGGCGGCGCTGTTCGTGCACCAGGGCAAGCCGGCCGACCTGTTCGGACCGGGCCAGCACACGATCCAGACGCAGAACATCCCGCTGCTGACCGACCTGGCGAACTGGGACAAGCTGTTCGAGTCACCGTTCAAGAGTGACGTCTACTTCTTCTCCACGCGGCTGCGGCTCAACCAGAAGTGGGGCACGTCCAATCCGATCACGCTGCGCGACCGCGAGTTCGGCGCCGTCCGGCTCCGCGCGTTCGGCATCTACACCTTCCGCGTCGCGGCGCCGCGCGTCTTCTACCAGAAGGTCTCGGGCAGCCGCGACACCTACACGGTGGGCGACGTCGAGGGTCAGCTGCGCAGCTCGGCGGTGGCGGTGCTGACCGATCACTTCGCGGAGAGCAGCATTCCGTTCCTCGACATGGCCGCCAACCAGGTCGAGCTGAGCGCCGCGGTGGCCGATCGGCTCCGACCGCTCTTCGCCGATCTCGGCCTGGCGCTGGAGGGGTTCCAGGTCCAGAACATCTCCTTGCCCGAGGAGCTGCAGAAGCGCCTCGACGAGCGCATCGGCATGGGCCTGGTCGGCGACCTGGGGCGCTACACGCAGTTCCAGACGGCGCAGTCCATCCCGGTCGCCGCCGCCAACGAGGGCGGGGTCGCCGGAGCCGGGGCGGGACTCGGCGCGGGCATCGCCATGGGGCAGGCCATGGGCCGGGCGATGGGCGAGGCGACGACGGCCGGCCCCGGCGCCACACCCCCCGGCGCTGCCGGAACACCGGCGGCGCCCGCGGGCCCGTCCGGCCCCCCCGCCGCAGGCCCGGCGGGATCCGCGGCGAGCGCGCGCGAGACGGGAACCGGCGCGTGTGTGCGGTGCGCCCGACCGCTGTCGGCCGGCGCGCGCTTCTGCCCCGAGTGCGGCGCCGCGCAGGCGCTCTCCTGTCCGCGGTGCCAGGCGCGACTGGACCGAGTCAGCAAGTTCTGCCCCGAGTGCGGAGCGTCGCAGGCCTGACGGCCACACGGTCGGCCTCGCGCCTCCTGCCCGCGCGGCGGCCCCCGGTCGAGGCGCCCCCGGGGTCGGGGGTATCCCGGGCCGCCGCGAGCGCCCGGTGAAGTCGATCACCTGCCCGTCGTGCGGGGCCTCCGTTCGCTTCGCGTGCGCCCAGTCCCTCCTGGCGGTGTGCGCCTACTGTCGCGCCACGCTCATCCGCCGCGATCTCGACGTCGAGCGCGTGGGCACGATGGCCGCGCTCCTCGAGGACGCGAGCCCGCTGCAGCTGGGCGCCGAGGGGGTCTGGCGCGGCCTTCACTTCGCCCTCGTCGGGCGGCTGCAGGTGCGCTGGGAGAGCGGGAGCTGGAACGAGTGGTACTGCGCGTTCGACGACGGGCGCGAGGGCTGGCTCGGGGATGCCGCCGGCGAGTACAGCCTGTCGTTTCCCGCCAGCGTGCCGGAGGCCCTGCCGGCCTGGGCGAGCCTGCGGCCGGGCGCCCGGATCACCCTCGGAGGTATCGCCTACGAGGTGACCGATCTGCGTCGAGCCGAGGTCGTGGGCGGCGAGGGGGAGCTGCCCATGCGGGTCGACGCCGGGTGGACGACCGCCTCCGCCGACCTGCGCACCGAGACCGCGCGCCTCGCCACGCTCGACTACGGTGATGGCGAGCCGCCACGCCTGTACGCCGGCGAGCTCGTGGGGCTCCCGGACCTCGGGCTGCGCGGCTTGCGCGAGCCTGGCCCGTGGCGCTGACCCCGCCCCCGGCGCCGACCGTCGCCACGCTGGCCTGCGCCGCCTGTGGCGCGCCGTTGCAGCTCCGCGCGCCCGGCCGGTCCGTGGTCGTCGCCTGCGGGGCGTGCGGAGCCGTGCTCGACGCGCAGCGCGACGACCATCGCGTCGTCGCGCGCTACGCGGCCAGGCTGACCGTCACGCCGCGGATCCCGCTGGGCGCGCGGGGCGCGCTCAAGGGCGAGCGGTGGGAGGTCATCGGCTACCTGGTCCGGAGCACCCGGGTCTCCGGTGTCACCGATACCTGGTTCGAGTACCTGCTGCACGGCCCGACGGGGGAGATCCGCTGGCTGGTGGAGTACGCCGGGCACTGGACGCTGACGAAGGCCGCCGCCGCCGTGGCGGCCACGCGCGGGGCGGGGGAGGCCGAGTATCTCGGCGAGCGGTACCGGCACTTCCAGACGGCGACCGCCGAGGTCACCCACGTCGTCGGCGAGTTTCCGTGGCAGGTGCGGGCCGGCGACACGGCGGTCGTCCAGGACTACGTCAACCCGCCGCTGATCCTGTCCTGCGAGCGGACGAAAGACGAGTCGACGTGGTCCATCGGCGAGTACGTCGACGGCGAGGTGGTGTGGAGGGCGTTCGGCCTGCCGGGGCGGCCGCCGGAGCGGACGGCGATCGGGGCGGCCCAGCCCTCGCCGTATCGGCCGCACGCCTGGACGATGGCGCTGCTGCTCGCCGGCTTCGCGGCCGGTGCCGTGCTCGTGCACCTGATCTTTCTCGTGCTCTCGCAGCAGCGCCTCGTGCTGGACGCGGCCTGGGCGTATCACCCGCAGACACCGGCCACGGCCAGTGTGGAGAGCGAGCCCTTCACGCTCACCGGGCGCACCTCCAACCTGGTGGTCGAGATCTCCACCACGCTGTCGCAGAGCTGGGCGTACTTCACGCTCACCCTCGTCGACGAGGCCAGCGGCGTCGCCCGTACCTTCGGCCGCGAGGTGCAGTACTACTTCGGGCGGGACAGCGACGGGAGCTGGACCGAGGGCGCGCCCTGGGACCGCGCGTGGCTGCCATCGGTGCCGCCCGGGCGATACGTCCTCGTCGTGGAGCCGGAGAGCCCTCGGCCCGTCAACTACCGGGTGCGGCTGACCCGCGACGTGCCGCGGCCGCTCTGGATGTGGGTGGCGGTCGGCCTGCTCGCAGCGCCGCCACTGGTGTTCTGGTGGCGCCAGTGGCGGTTCGAGCAGCGCCGCTGGCAGGACAGCGACCGCCCGCGGTCGGGGTCCGCCTCGGACGACGACGAGTGATCCGCGCCTACGCCGCCTTCGCCGGCCTCGTGCTGGCCGCCCTGACCTGGATCCACTTCACTGGCTGGAGTCCGAGCAACGTCACCGAGGACAAGACGCCGCCGTCCGTGCGCGACAACCCGGGGTCGTACCGCTCGTCCTACGGCGGAGCGCGGTCCTCCACGGGAGCCAAATGATGATGTCCGAGATCCACTGGGCGCCGATCCTCGCCGCGGTGATCTACGCCGCGCTCGGCCTCGTCGTCTTCGGCGTGGCCTTCGTGGTCGTGGACAGGCTGACCCCGTACCACCTCTGGAAGGAGATCATCGACGAGAAGAACACGGCGCTGGCCATCGTGGTCGGGGCCCTGGCCATCGGGATCTCGATCATCGTGTCGTCGGCCATTCGCTGACCGGGCCCGAGGTGTCGTACGCGATCTACGCCACCGTGGTCGTGGTGGCCACCGCCGGGCTCGTGTACGAGCTGCTGGCGGCGGCCGCCGCGTCCTACCTGCTCGGCGACTCCGTCACGCAGTTCTCCACCGTCATCGGCAGCTACCTGTTCGCCATGGGCGTGGGGTCGTTTCTCTCCCGCTACCTGCGCCGCGGCCTGGCCGCCCGCTTCGTGCAGGTCGAGGTCCTGGTCGGGCTGGTCGGCGGCTGGGCGACCGCCCTGCTCTTCGTGGCGTTCGCCCAGACGCCGCACTTCCGGCTCGTGCTCTACGGGCTGGTCGGCGCCGTCGGCGTGCTGGTGGGGCTCGAGATCCCGTTGCTCCTGCGCCTGCTTCGCGATCGGCTGGCGTTCCGGGAACTGGTCGCGCAGGTCCTGTCGCTGGACTACGTGGGCGCCCTGGCGGCGTCGCTGCTCTTCCCGCTGCTGCTCGTCCCGCGGCTGGGGCTGATCCGCACCTCGCTCCTCGTCGGTCTGGCCAACGCCGCGGCGGGGCTGTGGTCCACCTGGATCTTCCGGCGCGAGCTGGCCGCGCCCGGCCCGCTGCGCGCCCTCGCCGTGGCCGGCGTGCTGTGCCTGGCCGGCGGCGCGCTGGCCGCCGAGCGCATCACCGCGTGGTCGGAGGACCGGCTCTACGCCGACGACATCATCCTGGCCCGCACCTCGCCGTACCAGCGGATCGTGCTCACGCGCTGGTCCGACGACCTCCGGCTGTTCCTCAACGGGCACCTGCAGTTCTCCTCGCGCGACGAGTACCGCTATCACGAGGCGCTGGTCCACCCGGCGCTGGGCCCGCATCCGCGGCCGCGACGAGTGCTGGTCCTCGGCGGCGGCGACGGGCTGGCGGTGCGGGAGGTCCTCCGGTACCCGGCGGTGGAGCGCGTCACGCTCGTCGACCTCGACGCCGAGGTGACGCGGCTGTTCGCCGACAACCCGATGCTGGCCGCCGTGAACGGCGGCGCGCTGCGCGATCCGCGCGTGCGGGTGATCAACGCCGATGCCTTCGTGTGGCTGGCCGCCACCGGCGAGACGTTCGACGTGGCGATCGTCGACTTCCCGGACCCCCACAACTTCTCGCTGGGCAAGCTCTACTCCCGCACGTTCTACCGCGTGCTGCGCGCCCGGCTGGCCCCCGGCGGCCGGGTCGCGCTGCAGGCCACCTCGCCCATGTTCGCCCGCCGGTCCTTCTGGTGCATCGTCGAGACCGTGCGCAGCGCCGGCTTGCCGGCCCGGCCTTACCACGTCTACGTCCCGTCGTTCGGCGAGTGGGGCTTCGTGCTGGCCGGCGCCGAGCCGTGGACCGAGGCCGACGCCTACCCGCCCGGGCTGCGCTTCCTGACACCGACGACGACGGCCGCGCTCTTCGCGTTTCCCCCCGACATGGCCGCCGTGCCCGTCGAGGTGAACCGGCTCGACAACCAGATCCTCGTGCACTACTACGGCAGCGAGTGGCAGCGGATGTGAGCGAGCCCCGCGGGCTGCCGCTCGGCCGTCGCGCCCTGCTGTCCGGTGCGATCGTCCTGGGCGCCGGCGCCTGTCGTCCGGGCGCGGCGGGCCCGACGGACGGGCGTATCGTCGGGGCCGGCCACTCGATCGGCCATCTCCTGCGGGATCCCGACCGCCTGCCGCCGCCGTCGACGAGCGAGCGCCGCGCGGTGGCGATCGTCGGCGGTGGTGTCGCCGGGCTGGCGGCGGCCTGGCAGCTGTCCCGCCGCGGCGTGGGTGACCTGGTCGTCCTCGAGCTGGAGGACTCGCCCGGCGGAAACGCGCGCGGAGGGGTCTCGGCGACCAGCCCCTATCCCTGGGGTGCCCACTACCTGCCGCTACCGGGACCCGACGCGCGTGCCGTGCGCGTCCTGCTGCGCGAGCTGGGCGTCATCGAGGGATTCGATCGCGCCGGCCGTCCGGCCTACGACGAGCGACACCTCTGCCACGCGCCCCAGGAGCGCCTGTTCCTCCACGGCCGCTGGCACGAAGGACTGTTTCCGTGGTCCGGCGCCACCGCCGAGGACCGGACGCAGTACGAGTCGTTCCGCGCCGAGATGGAACGCTATCGACGCTGGCGCGACGCCGGGGGACGGCGGGCCTTCGCGGTCCCCCGCGCGGCCGGCGCCCCGGGCGCGTTCGCCGCCCTGGATCGCACGTCGATGGCGGAGTTCCTGGCGGCTCGCGGCTACACCTCGCGCCGTCTGCGCTGGTGGGTGGAGTACGCGTGCCGCGACGACTACGGCACCGACCTGGCCGGCACGTCGGCCTGGGCCGGCGTTCACTACTACGCGGGGCGCGATCCCGATCCGGAGTACGGCGACGTGGTGCTGACGTGGCCCGAGGGCAACGCCTGGCTGACGCGCCGCCTCGCCGAGCCCGTGACCGACCGGCTGCGGCTGGGCCACCTGGTGGTCAACGTCGAGCCGGTCGGCGATCGTGTCGCGGTCGACGCCCTCGACGCCCGGGCCGAGCGCACGCACCGGATCCTGGCCCGGGAGGTCGTGCTGGCCTGCCCCGTGTTCGTCGCCGCCCGCCTGTACCGGCCGTGGCGCGAGCGGCCGCCGCGCTTCGTGCGCGCGTTCCACTACGCTCCGTGGCTGGTGGCCAACCTGCACCTCGATCGCCGTCCCGCGGGCGCATCGGGCGCGCCGCCGGCGTGGGACAACGTGCTGTACGAGGGCGAGGGTCTCGGCTACGTGGTCGCGACGCACCAGTCGTTGCGCACGCACGACGGCCCCACGGTGTTGACGTACTACCGCTCGTTCTCGGGCGCCGACCCGGACGGCGCCCGTCGGGCGTTGTTGCAGGCCGCGTGGGCGTCGCTGCGCGACCAGGTCTTGCGGGATCTCGCCCGTCCCCACGCCGACCTGGCCCGCGCGGTCCGGCGCCTCGACGTCATGCGCTACGGCCACGCCATGGTGCGCCCCGAGGTTGGCTTCGTGTGCGGCGCGGACCTGGCGGAGGCAGCCGGGGCCCTGACCGGCCCGGTGCACCTGGCCCACGCGGACCTGTCGGGCTTCTCGCTCTTCGAGGAGGCATTCGAGTGGGGCACGCGCGCGGCCGCCGCCGTCGCGGCGCGTCTGACGCGATCTCCTTGACCGCCGTCCGGCGCCCCCCGTACGGTCAATTGATGCCCTCCAACGACGACCCTCGCTGGGAACTGCCGGTCTGGGATCCGTCCGCCGAGGATCTGTCTCGCTGGAAGCCGGGACCCGCGGCGCCCCGCCCGGGGTCGCGGCCCAGCCCGCAGTCCGCCCGACGGCCCGCCGAGTCCACGGTCCGGCGCGCGCCGCCGGCTCGCGTGTCTCCCCTGGCCGTGCCCTTCGTCTGGTGGGCGGATCATTCCTGGGTCGTGGTGTGGGCTCTCGTCGTCCTCGCCCCCGGAGCCGCGCTGTTCCTGCACCTGATCGACGACTCGGATCTGGCGGTCACCCCGTCGCTGCTGACGTGGGTCATGGTCGTCCTGTTCGTCGTCGCGCTGGCCCTGGCGATGATGGTGAGCGCGGCGCGCTCGCTCGCGCGCACGACGCTGGGAACGGTGGGCGCCCTGGTCGTCCTCGTCCTGCTGCTCTGGCCGGTGACGACCGTGACCCTCGGGCGCACACACTGCCCTCGCCGCGCCGGCTCCGACCTCGGCGCGGGCGTCGCGGCCGGCGTGCTGGACGCGTGGCGGACCGGCGCCGGCGGCGACGGCCTCGGGGCCGCTGACGGGTCCGCCAGGGCCTGGGCGGAGCGGACCCGCGGCTCGACGCTCGTCGACTATCAGCTGACCGGCAGCGGGTGCTGGGACCGCGTCGCGCCGGTCGACGTCACCCGCACCTGGCACGAGTTCAGGCTGACGCTGCAGGATCCGGGGGGGACCGCGCTGTCCAAGACCGTCGTGGTCCACACGACGGTGGACGCCGGCGCCTGGAAGATCAGCGAGATCGAGGGCCCCTTGCCCTGACCACGCCCGGCCGTCTCGACCGCCGCGCCGCTCCGGCCCGGAGCGCGCGCGGCCGGGACGCGCGGGGCACCCGGGTGGCGGCTGCTCCGCCTCCGGGCCCCGCCAGGCGGGCGAGCGGCGCGCCGGTCAGGCGCGTCAGGATCCACTGCCGCATCAGCCCGGCGCCGAGCCGGCGGTAGAAGCGGATCGCCGGCCGGTTCCAGTCGAGCACCGTCCACTCCATCCGGCCGCAGCCGCGACGCCGGGCGATGCGCGCCAGCGCGCGCAGCAACCCGAGCCCGGCGCCATGCCCCCGCGCCTCCGGGAGCACGAAGAGGTCCTCCAGCCAGAGCGTGGGCCGGGCCAGGAACGTGGAGTACGTGAACGTGTACAGGGCCAGGCCGATGGGACGACCACCGAGCCGACAGATGAGCGTCTCGAACTGCCGCCGCCGTCCGAAGCCGTGGCGGCGGATGGCCGCCGCCGTCGTGCTCCGCGGCAGGCGCTCGTAATCCGCCAGCCCGTGAATGAGCGCGGTGATCGCGGGCACGTCCCGCCGCGTGCCCGGTCTGATGCTGAGCCTCCCCGCGCCGGTCGCGGCGCCCGGACCGCTCACGCCTCCGGCTCCACGCGCAGTGTCGCCGAGGTCACGTGGCGGTCGCCGGGCGCGAGCGTCAGCGCGTCGTCGGCCGCGTTGGCCGTCTCCACGCAGACCATGCGCCGCCAGCCTTCGGGCTCGAGGTCGGCGATGGCCGCGGCCCTGTCCGCCCACGGGTTCCACACGACCGTCGTCGACGACCCGGTCTTGTCCACGACGAGGCGCCGGCCGAGCGCGGGGTCCGACACGACACAGCGGGCGCGCGTTCCGAGGAAGACGCGGTCCGTCTCGCCGGTGAGGCGCAGCGGATCCGGGCCGTGGCGCTTGCGCGTCATGGCGTCGGCCTTGTCGATGTACGACGTCTCCTCGAGGCCGCTGATCGACACCGCCGCGACGTCGCCGACGGCCAGGTACGTGTGCAGGGCCGTCTCGAAGACGAAGGGCGCCGGCGAGGTGTTCGCCACCTCGAGCGCGAGGGTGAGGGCCGAGCCGACGGTCACGCGGTAGCGCAGACTGAAGGCGAAGGGCCACAGCGCGCGCGTGGCGTCGTCGTCCTCCAGCCCGAGCTCGACCACCACGCCGTCGTCGGGGCCGGGGCCACGGCTCAGTAGCCGCCACGTTCGTGAGCGGGCGAACCCGTGCATCGGCGCTCGCGGCTGGCGCGGGTGCGGGCCGAACCACGGGAAGACGAGCGGGACCCCGCCACGGATCGCCGCGCCGGGCGCGTAGACGGCGCGCCGGGACAGGAAGAGGACGGGCGCCGCGCCGTGCGGCTGCCAGCGCGTCACGTGCCCGCCGTGCAGGTAGATCTCGGCGTCGGCGGGCTGGCTGCGGACCCGCGCGCAGGGCAAGCCGCCGCCTCCTGACTCCACGACCGCGAGCTCTGCCACAGGTCTGCTTGACCTCCGTCGATGGCTACGCGCAGAGTACCGCACGATGCAGGCCGATGCCGCGCTGCCGCTGCTCTTGCCGGAGAACGTCGTCTTCACCTGCCAGCAGTCGGGCGCGTGCTGCCGGAGCGACTGGCTCATCGGCGTCGACGACGCGTCGCACGCCCGCCTGCGCGACGTGGCCTGGGAGCGCATCGATCCGGCGCTCGCCGGCGCCACCTTTCTGCCGCTGGCATCGCCGCTGCCGGGCGGCGAGCGCATGACCTTCGCGCGCCGGCCCGACGGCGCCTGCGTCTTCCTCACCGCCGACGCGCGCTGCGGCATCCACCGCGCTATGGGCGCGGACGCCAAGCCCCAGGTCTGCCGCGAGTTCCCCTATCACTTCGTGCGCACGCCGGACGGCGTTGCGGTCGGCGTGTCCTTCGCGTGCACGGCCGTGCGGGCCCACCGCGGCGCGACGCTCAGCGCGCAGCGCGACCAGGTCCGCGCCGTCCTGGCCGGCAGCACGCGCGTCGAGCGGCTGCCGGAACCGCTCACCCTCTTCGGCTCGCTGGACCTCGAGTGGGCGGCGTACCGGCCGATCGAGACCGCGCTGCTGGAGGTGCTGGCGACGCCCGCGCGTCCGCTGCCGGCCGCGCTGCTGGCCGGCAGCGCGCTCCTGAGCCTGTGCATCGGGCTGGCGCAGATCGAGGCGCGGGCCCGGCGGGCGGGCCAGCCGCCCCCGGCCACGCTCGCCGGGGGACTCGCCGAGCTGCGCGCGGAGGGCTACCGACGTCTCCTCGACATCGCGGCCGGCGCCCGCTACCCGCGGCGGCCCTCGCTCGGCTACCTGGCTCCGGCGTACACGTGGCTGCAGCTCACCGGCCGGCGGCTGTCGCCGACCGCCCTGCTGCTGCGCGTGTACGGGAATTACTTCCGGTTCCGGCGCGGCCGGGGCGCGCTCGTGGACGCCATCGCCGGCGGCCCGCCCTTGGACCTGGGGGCGGTGCTCGGCGTGCGGGTCGACGCGGCGGCCGCGGACGCCGAGGGGTTCCTGCGGGAGTACTGGAGTCACGTCGTCTTCCGCAAGACCCTGGTGCCGATGCACGGGATTTTCCGGGGCTATCAGACGCTGCTCGCGCTGTACTCGTTCATGAAGCTGGCGGCCAGGGTGCACGCCTGGCGAGCCGGGCGCCCGGCGGCCGCGCTGGTCGACATCAAGGAGGCGGTCCGGCTGGTCGAGCGGGCGTTCGTGCTGCATGCCCGTTACACCGACCTGTTCGGGCTGTCCCCGATGGTGACGGTGCTGCTGGACCGGCTGTACCAGCAGCCCTCGTTCGTCCGCACGGCCGCACTGGAGCCGGTGGAAGCCGCCTGACGCCCTCGGCGGCCGTCCGAAAGCCTCCGGGATGTCCACCGCGCGCTACACCCCCGACTTTCTTGACTTGGCTCGAACCGAACCGCTAGGCTCGGTTGTACGTTCTTCGCTCTTCGGCGACTCCGCCGAACGTCCAGACCGGCGCCCCAGGGCGGGCAGGCGCCTCCTCGCGAGAGGGAGTCCGGAGCATGGCCAAGCTCGACGCGTTCTTCAAGCTGATGTTCGACACCGGAGCCTCCGACCTGCACATCGTGTCGGGCCAGCCCCCGATCCTCCGCGTGCACGGCGAGCTGGAACGGGTCAAGTACGACCCCATGGACGACGAGGGCCTCCGGCAGATGCTGTACGAGATCGCGCCCGAGCTGAAGATCAAGACGTTCGAGGAGACGGGCGACGTCGACTTCGGCTACGAGATCCCCCACGTCGCCCGCTTCCGGGCCAACTACTTCATGCAGAAGAACGGCTGCGGGGCCGTGTTCCGCCAGATCCCGACCAAGGTCCTGACCGCCGACGACCTGGGGCTGCCGCCGATCCTCAAGAAGTCGTCGATGCTGCACAAGGGGCTGGTGCTCGTCACCGGACCGACCGGCTCCGGCAAGTCCACCACCCTGGCCGCGATGATCGACCACGCCAACAAGCACCGCAAGGACCACATCATCACCATCGAGGACCCGATCGAGTTCGTGCACGACCCCCAGGGCTGCCTCATCAACCACCGCGAGGTCGGCATGCACACCCGCTCGTTCTCGGCGGCGCTGCGCGGCGCCCTGCGCGAGGACCCCGACATCATCCTGGTCGGTGAGATGCGGGACCTCGAGACGATTCGCCTGGCCCTGGAGGCCGCCAACACCGGTCACCTGGTGTTCGGCACCCTGCACACCACGAGCGCGGCCAAGACCATCGACCGCGTGATCGAGGTGTTCCCGGCCGAGGAGCAGGCCCAGGTGCGCAACGGCCTGTCGACCGGCCTCAAGGTGGTGGTGGCCCAGAACCTCTTCAAGCGCGTGGACAAGAAGGGCCGGTGCGCGGCCCTGGAGATCCTGGTCTGCACCTCGGCCGTCGGCAACCTGATCCGCGAGGGCAAGACCGTGCAGATCCCCTCGGCGATCCAGACCGGCAAGCAGTACGGCATGCAGACGCTGGACGACGCGATCATGAACGTGCTGCAGAAGGGCTGGATCAGCCCCGACGAAGCCTACGACAAGTGCATCGACAAGACGAAGTTCCGGCCGCTGCTCAAGACGCCGCCGGACGAGCTGAACCAGTAGGGGGCCGGCATGCGCAAGTCGGAGATCGAGGACCTGCTGACCGCGATGCTCGAGTCGCACGATAACGTGTCCGACCTCAACGTGACGGTCGACCGCCCGCTGCAGGTCGAGGCGGCCGGCGAGCTGGTGGCGGTGCCGATCGATCCGCCCATCGAGAACCTCACGCCGTTCCAGACCGAGATCTTCGCCCTCAACCTGATCAACGGCGATCGCCGCCTGACCGAGATGCTGGTCACCACCGGCTCCTGCGACCTCTCGTACCACCTGCCGGGCCGGGCGCGCTTCCGCGTGAACATCTTCTCGCAGCGCGGCAACTACTCGATGGTGCTTCGCAAGCTGGAGACCGACATCCCCACCGTCGAGCGGCTCAAGCTGCCGGACGCGTTCAAGAAGATGCCGGGCGAGAAGAACGGCCTCATCCTCATCACCGGCGCCACCGGCTCCGGCAAGACGACCTCGCTGGCCGCCCTGCTCAACGAGATCAACGCGACGCGCTCGCTGCACGTCGTCACGCTCGAGGACCCGGTCGAGTACGTGCACCCCAACCGCAAGTCCACGTTCAACCAGCGCGAGCTGGGCCTGGACTTCGACACGTTCGCCAACGGCCTGCGGGCCGCGCTGCGGCAGGCGCCCAAGATCATCCTGGTCGGTGAGATGCGCGACCGGGAGACGGCCGAGCTGGCCCTCAAGGCCTCCGAGACGGGGCACCTCGTGCTGTCGACGCTGCACACGGTGAACGCCGGTCAGGCCATCAACCGCATCGTCGGCATGTTCGACAAGGACGAGGAGAAGCAGATCCGCCAGCGCCTGGCCGACACGATCCGCTGGGTGGTCGGCCAGCGCCTGGTCCCCAAGGTGGGCGGCGGCCGCTGGGCGGTGCACGACATCCTGGCCAACACGATCCGCTCCAACGAGCTGATCCTGCAGGGCGAGCAGGAGGGCAAGAACTTCTACGAGATCCAGGAGGTCGGCGAGCCGTTCGGGATGATGACCTTCGACCAGTCGCTCCTCCGCTCCTACGAGCGGGGGCTCGTCACCGAGGACACGGCCGTGATCTACGCCACCCGCAAGGCCGTCGTGCAGCGCGGCATCGACACGATCAAGCAGAAGCGCGGCGAGAAGACGACGGACGTCGAAGGGCTCAAGCTCGACACCGACTACAACCGTGCGGTCTTCGGCGGGAGGAAGAAGTGAGCGCGACCGTCGACACGTTCGAGGCCCGCCTGGCCCTCGTCTGCGAGGACGCCCCCGAGCGCCAGGCGGCCGTCAAGGCGGGGCTGGAGCTGATCGGCTTCACGATGCTGGCCGTGAAGAACGCCGACGAGGCGATCGAGCGGATGCGCCGCGACGTCTACGAGCTCGTGGTCATCGACGAGCAGTACCAGGGCGCGACGCCGTACGACCACCCCGTGCTGGCCTCGCTGCGGACGATGCCGATCTCCCACCGCCGCTGGATGTTCGTGGCCCTGCTGGGCCGGGAGTTCAAGACGTTCGACAACGCCATGGCGTTCGCCCGCAGCGTGAACGTCGTCGTGAACGTGAACGACCTTCCCCACTTCGCCGCCATCCTCAAGAAGGGCATCACTGATCACGTCGAGTTCTACCGCGCGTTCCGTCAGGTCCTGACCGAGGCGGGACGCAAGTAACCCCGGCCCGGCGGCGTCGCCCGACGGCGGAGCCGCCCGGAGCCGCCCGCTACTTCCGCTTGCCGAAGAAGTGCTTCTCGGGAACGGGCTGGGCGTCGGTGAGCGGCGGGGGCTTGCGCCGCAGGATGATGGACAGCTCGTAGACGCGGTCGCTGCGCGGGTCGGCGTTGAAGACGGCCAGCCAGAATCCACCGAACTGCGGCCCCAGCTCCTCCAGCGTGGTGCCGCCCGGTCGATGCTTGCGCGGGGCCGCCGGCTGCCCTTGACCCAGGGCCGGGAGCGTGACCATCCAGGCGTGGTCGGTCGGCGCGTCGTTCTCGGTCAGCTTCATCTCCACGTTCGGCGGATCGGCCAGGGTGTCGCCGGCCAGCCGCAGCGTGAAGAAGCGTGTCGTCAGCGGTCTCAGGGTGATGCGGAAGACGTGCGGACCGAGCCGCTCCTTGGGCTCGGTGACCGTGCGCGCCTGCTCCTGGGTGCTGCCCACCCCTTCGCCGCGCATGAACAGCCGCGTCTCCTCGTCGCTCTCGACAATGCCCCCTTGCACCCAGACGCCGAGGCGAGGGACCGTGTGCCGCATGACCTCGCGCACGAAGTCCGGATACGTCTTGTAGAGCCGTCCCTCGGCGACCATGTGGAGGTACAGCTCCTGCGCCAGGGGGTACGCGGCGCTCGGATCGTGCGCGGCGAACTGCGGGCTCAGCCGGCCCAGCGCGCCCTCCACGAACCCCGGCTCCTGCTTCTCGATGTGGGCGAGGAGCAGCGAGTATCCCTCGGCCAGCTCGCCGCCCTCGAACTCGGCGCTGGTCTGCAGCGGCACCGAGAGCAGGTGCGGGAAGCGCCCGAGGTAGTCGCGCGCGGCATCGCCGAAGGCGCGGCCGCTCTCGGTCAGCTGCTGGAACCCCGTGCAGGCGGCCACCCACCAGGGGGCCATCTGCCGGGCGAGCGCCTCCAGCTCGGCGTCGTGCGCCGGCGCTGCCGGAGCGGCGTCGAGCGCCGGAGTCGAGTCGAGCTCGACGTCCACGGCGACCGTCTCGAGGCCCGGCGGGACGACGGGCGCGACGACGTCCGCAGGGGGCGGCGCGACCTCGGACGCGGTCGGTGGCGCGGGTGCCGCGGGCGATGCCGTCACCGGCGCGACCGCCGCCGACGCCTCGACAGGCCGTTCGGGCGCTACCGTCTGAACCTCGACCGGGGACGGGGGTGCCGGTGCGCGGACGCGCGGACGCGGGACGGCCGGCGGCACCTCGCCGGCGCGGCCGAGCTTGCCGCGCAGCGCGGCCAGCGAGAGCGGTCGGCTGAAGGACTCCGTGATGGCGTCCTGCAGGGCCGCGCAGCGGTCGTCGTCCAGGACGTTCCAGCCCTCGACCAGGGCCAGCAGCTCGACGTACGGACGTGTCCTGGTGGGGATCAGCGAGGTCTCGTCCTCCAGCTCGGCCGGCGGAGGACCGGACAGCGTCGCGTGCAGCTCGCCCGCGCGGTGCTGGACCTCCTCGAGCGCCGGCAGGCGCCTGTCCTCCCGATGGATCAGCGCCAGGACGCCGTCGAGCACTCCGAGCGCCTCCCGTCGCGCGGCGTCCCAGGCGGCCAGACGCGCCCGCTGCACCTCCTCGGCGGCGATGGCCGCCAGGGCGGGCCCGAGGTCCCGCAGGCTCCCCAGGCTCTCGCCGTCGAGAATGACGGAGAGCGCGCCGGCCCTCTCCAGCACCTCGGTCCGGAGAGCGCTGAATGCGCTGCGGGCGGCATCCAGCTGGTCGAGCAGCTCGCTGGCCGGGGGAATGGTCGCACCGAGCGAGCGGGCGGCGCCGGCGGCCCGGGCCCCGAGCGCCGCAAAGTCGGCGCGAAGCGCGGCCACACGCTGCTGCAATTCTCCGTCGATGGGCGTCATCTCGTCTTCGCGAGGCCGAGCGGCGTCATGCGATCGATTCAGTATAGCGGAGGGGGTCCCGGGCGCATGGTCACTTGCTCGCCAGCGCGCCCGGTCAGAAAGCGGGCAGCCTGCCCGAGGCATCCGGTGATGGGCTCGACCCATCCAGCGGTGACGCGGGGTTGGGGGGCACGGCCGTCCCGGTACTCGCCTTGCGATGACAGCGTGGTAGCCCGCAACTCGGGGGAGGTCGCGATGACAGCGCTCCGTCGAACACTGGTGCTGGTGGGAGTCCTGGCGGCGGTCGGCGCCGCTGCCGAGGCCGTCGCCGGCCAGGCGAGTGACCAGCTGCGCTCGCGGATCGATCGCGTCGTGACCGTCCTCGAGGATCCTGCCCTGCGCCTGCGCTCCCGGCGCGGCGTGTCGCCCTGCGCGAAGCCTCCACCGAGATCTTCGACGTCCCCGAGATCACGCGCCGCGCGCTGGGACGCCACTGGCAGGCCGCCACGCCCGCCGAGCGCGGCGAGCTCATCCAGCTGGTGACCGTCCGCACACGCCTGATCGGCAAGGCCGGCGTGGAGACACCCGTGGACTATCGCCTGCATCGGGCCGGCGACCGCTGGCTGGTCCACGACGTGAGCGTGGAGGGCGTGAGCCTGGTGGCGAGCTATCGCGCCCAGTTCAACACGATCCTGCGCGTGTCGCCGCCGCAGGCGCTGGTGACGCGTCTGCGCGCTCGACAGGAGTAGCCGCCGGCCGCTCCGATCGACTAGACTCTCCATACGCTCGAGCGTGGAGGTGACGATGAGGCTGGCCCGCGTGGTGCAGACGGCGGTGGTCACGGTGGCGCTGGTGGGATGGGGCGGGGGGACGGCCGTCGCCGGCGCGCCGACCGATCAGCTTCGCGCGCGCGTGGACCGCGTGCTGGCGGTGCTCGAAGACCCCGCGCTCAAGCAAGAGGCGCGCGCCGCCGACCGACGGGCCGCGATCCGCGCGATCGCCAACGAGCTGTTCGATTTCCGCGAGCTCTCGCAGCGGACGCTGGCCCGGCACTGGCAAGGCCGCACCCAGGCCGAGCGGGACGAGTTCGTCGAGCTGTTCGCCGACCTCCTGGAGCGCTCCTACATCGGCAAGATCGAGACGTACAGTGGCGGCGAGCGCGTGCAGTACCTCGGCGAGTTCCCCGACGGCGATCTGGTGACGGTGCGCACGAGGATCGTGACGAAGGCGGGGACCGAGATCCCGATCGACTACCGGATGCATCGCGCCGGCGATCGCTGGCTCGTCTACGACGTGGTGATCGAAGGCGTCAGCCTCGTCGCCAATTACCGGACCCAGTTCAACCGCATCATCCAGCAGACGTCCTTCAAGGACTTGCTCGCCAAGCTCGCCGCCAAGAAGTGAGGGGCGAGGCGCCGGCCAGGGCCAGCTTCCGCGCGCGCGGCAGGGCCTTGACGGCTGCCTCGCGGCGGCTGGCCGCCGCGCGATCGCGACAGGGCACGGCCCACACCAGGCGCACCGGCCGTCGGCTCCGCGTATACTTGGAGCCCGTCCCCGCGTTGTGCACGCTCAGGCGCCGCTCCAGCGCGGTAGTGATTCCCGTGTAGAGCGTGCCGTCGGCGCAGGCGAGGAGGTAGCAGAACCATCGCGAGGAGCCGGCCGCGCCCATCCGCCGACGATGCTAGCACCATCGCGCTGCCGGCCCGGCACCTCCAGGCGCGGCGCGCCACGATCTTCCGCCAGCGTCGGGCCTTGCGGGTGCGCAGGGCGGCCGGCGCCCTGGCCTTCGTCAAGGCCGTCGGCGTCTGCTCGACCTTCTTCTGCTTCCCCGAGGGCGTGGCCTGCCTGTGGGAGGCGGTGGTCGGGCGCGTCCGGCCGCGCTGGCCGCGCCACTCGCACCACGACGACGGCGTCGGCCTCACCTGGCAGCTCAAGGACGAGCTGCCGGCCGCCCGGCGCGTCTACTACGGCAAGCTGCTGCGCGGCCGCCCGGTCCTGGTGGCGCTCGATCTCTTCCCCGCTTTCTACGCGCTGGTGCGGGGTCGCCAGCGCGCCCGCGACTACCGGGTCGAGTACGACGCCGGCCGGATGTCCCTCACGGCCAAGCGCTTGATGGACGCGATGGTCCGCGAGCACCCGCAGTACACGCGGGAGCTTCGCGCCGGCACGTTCCTGCTGGAGCCCTCGCGCACGCGGGAGTTCGAGCGGGCCATGGCCGAGCTGCAGCAGGGCCTGTGGGTCGTCAAGTGCGAGGAGCGCTACGAGCCGACGTTCTCGTACCGATGGGAGCTGGTCGAGGCGTGGCTGCCCGATCTCGTCGCCGAGGGACGGCGCCTGAGCCGGGCCGCCGCGCTGGACCGGCTGATCGAGCGCTACGTGAGGGGCGCGGTGTACACGACCCCCGCCCGCCTGCGCAGGCTCCTCGGTGTTCCCGCCGCCGAGATCGAGGCGTCGGTCGCTCGCCTCGTGCGGGCCCGGGCGCTTCGCGACGTCGCGGTCGGCGGGTGGCCGGGGACCTGGCTCGTGCCTCGAGCCGTGGCCCTCGGCTGAGCCCGGCGTCATCGACGAGCCGCCGGACGCAGTGGCGCACTCGGTGGCGTGGTTCTTGCGCATTCCGGAAGCCCGATGTCTCACCGAGGGGTCCACCAGCAGACAAGATGGGCCGGGCCATGCGCTACCGACGCCTGAGCTATCGCTACACGACCGTGAGCTCGGCGGCTCACGCGTGGCCCCTCGACGCGATCTGGCCCGGCGATCGCCTGCGTCTACTGGCGCAGGGCCGATGGTGGCCGGACGCCGATGCCTACGAGACGGCGCGGACACTCGAGGTCGTGGTCGACCTCGCGGGGCTCGACGACGAGCACTTCGAGGTCCAGATCTTCGAGGATGCGGTGGTCGTGCAAGGACGCCGCGAGCTTCCCGGACGCGCCGACGGCGCCCGCTACCACGCGGCCACGATCCGCCAGGGACCGTTCGCCCTGGCCTTGCCGCTGCCAGTCCCCGTCGACGCCGAGCGCGTCACCGCGCGCTACGAGCGGGGGTTGCTGTCCATCACGTTGCCCAAGCGTGGCGGAGCCGACTGATGGCCGATCCTGCCGCGGCTGCCTCCACCGACATTACGATCCCCGACGCGCTGCCGGTCCTCCCGCTGCGCGACGCCGTGGTGTTCCCGCTCACGGCCGTGCCGCTCGCGGTGGGGCAGCCTCGATCGACGACGCTGGTGGACGAGGTGATGCGCGGCAATCGGCTCCTGGCGCTGGTCGCCCAGCGCGATCCCGCCACCGAGCCGACCGTCGCCGCCGACCTCCACCAGGTCGGCACGGTCGGGCTGATCCACCAGCTCGTGCGGGCACCCGACGGCACGGTCCGGCTCGTGGTCCAGGGGATCGAGCGTATCCGGGTCGTCGACTGGATCCGGTCCGAGCCGTACATCGTGGCGCGTGTTGCCGCGGTGCCGGAGGACGCCCCGCAGGCCACCGAGGTCGATGCGCTTCGGCGGGCCGTGGCCGACCTCTTCCACCGGCTGGTGACGGCGTCCCCCGAGCTTCCCGACGAGATGGCGGCCGCCGCCGCCAACCTCGCCGACCCGCGCCACGTCGTGTACTTCGTGGCCTCGGTCGTGCCCCTGGACGTGGCCACGCGGCAGGAGATCCTGGAGCTGGACCCGGTGGTCGCCAAGCTGCGTCGCCTGATCGACCTCCTGCAGCGTGAGGTAGCCGTGCGGGAGCTGGGTCGCAAGATCAGCTCCGAGACCGACGAGCGCCTCTCGAAGCGTCAGCGCGAGGTCTATCTCCGCGAGCAGCTGCGCTCGATCCAGCGCGAGCTCGGCGAGGACGAGAGCAGCGACAGCCAGGTCGCCGAGCTGCGTCGCCGGATCGACGAGGCACGACCGCCGGAGGAGGCCCGTCGAGAAGCCGAGCGCGAGCTGGGCCGCCTGGCCAGCATCCCGCCGGCGTCGCCGGAGCACGGGATGGTCGTCAGCTACCTGGAGTGGATCGCCAGCCTGCCGTGGACGGTCGCGAGTGGCGGCGCCATCGACATCCAGCGGGCCCGCCGGGTGCTGGACGACGACCACTACGACCTGGAGAAGGTCAAGGACCGCATCCTCGAGTATCTGGCCGTGAAGAAGCTCCGGGAAGATCGCCGGGGCGCGACGCCGGCGCCGCCGCCGGTCACCGGTGACACGCCGGCGCGCGAGCCGATCCTCTGCTTCGTCGGCCCGCCCGGTGTGGGGAAGACGAGCCTGGGCCAGAGCATCGCCCGCGCGCTCGGCCGGCGGTTCGTGCGGATGTCGCTGGGTGGAGTGCGGGACGAGGCCGAGATCCGCGGCCACCGGCGCACGTACATCGGCGCGCTGCCCGGTCGCATCGTCCAGGGGCTGCGGCGGGCCGAGTCGCGCGACCCGGTCTTCATGCTGGACGAGCTCGACAAGGTCGGCGCGGACTGGCGCGGCGATCCGTCTGCCGCGCTGCTCGAGGTCCTCGACCCCGCCCAGAACCACGCCTTCGTCGACAACTACCTGGGCGTGGCGTTCGACCTGTCGTCGGTGCTGTTCATCGCCACCGCCAACACGCTGGACACCATCCCCGGCCCGCTGCGGGACCGGATGGAGACTCTGACACTGTCCGGATACACCGACGCGGAGAAGATCGGGATCGCCACGCGGTACCTGGTCCCCAAGCAGCGCGCTGCCCACGCGCTGGCGGCCGGCGAGCTGGCGCTGGAGCCGGAGGTCGTCCGCCAGATCATCCGCGGCTACACGCGGGAGCCCGGCGTGCGGAACCTCGAGCGCGAGGTCGCCACCATCGCCCGCAAGGTGGCGCGTCGGCTGGCCGAGGGACAGCGCGAGCCCGTGACCGTCGCGCCCGACACCCTCGTCGAGTTCCTCGGGCGACCACGATTCTTCGACGATGTGGCCGACCGCACCACGCGCCCCGGCGTGGCGACCGGGCTGGCCTGGACGCCGACGGGCGGCGACCTGCTGTTCGTGGAGGTGACGATGATGCCGGCCAGCGAGGAGCGCCTCGTGCTGACCGGGATGCTCGGAGACGTGATGCGAGAGAGCGCCCAGGCGGCCGTCTCGTACGTCTGGTCCCACGCCGAGACGCTCGGCATCGACCCTCGGCTCTTCGAAGGCAAGGCGATCCACGTCCACGTGCCGGCCGGCGCGATCCCGAAGGACGGGCCCTCGGCGGGGGTGACGATCGTGACCGCGCTGGCCTCGCTCGCCACGGGCCGGCCGGTGGCCAGCGACGTGGCGATGACCGGGGAGATCACGCTGCGCGGCAAGGTGCTGCCCGTCGGCGGCATCAAGGAGAAGGTGCTCGCCGCGCACCGGGCGGGCATCCGGACGATCGTGCTGCCGCGTCGCAACGAGCGCGACCTCGAGGACGTGCCGGCGGAGCTGCGCCAGCAGCTGACGTTCGCGTTCGTCGACGACGCCGCCGAGGTCGTCCGGCACGCCCTGGCCCAGTCCGCCGCGGCCGCGCCGCGGGCGGCGTGATCCGGGCCGCGACATGGAGGAAGGCATGATCCAGTCGACCAACCCGGCGACGGGCGAGACGCTCGAGACGTTCCCGGAGAGCGGGCCCCAGCAGGTCGAGCGGATCCTGGCCGCCGCCTCCGCCGCCTTCCTGGAATGGCGCGACGTGAGCTTCGCGGCGCGCGCCGCGCCGATGCGCAAGGCGGCCGAGCTGCTGCGCCGACGCCGGGACGAGCATGCCCGGACGATGGCGCTCGAGATGGGCAAGCCCCTCGCGCAGGGCGTGGCCGAGGTGGACAAGTGCGCGTGGGCCTGCGAGTTCTACGCCGAGCACGCGGAGTCGATGCTGGCGCTGCAGCCGCGCCAGACCGACGCGTCGAAGAGCTACGTGCGGTTCGACCCCCTGGGCCCGGTGCTGGCCGTGATGCCCTGGAACTTTCCGTTCTGGCAGGTCTTCCGCTTCGCGGCCCCCGCGCTGATGGCGGGCAACGCGGGCGTCCTCAAGCACGCCTCCAACGTCCCGCGCTGCGCGCTGCAGATCGAGGAGATCTTCCGCGACGCGGGGTTCCCGCGGGGACTGTTCGCGACCGTGCTGGTGGGCTCCGCCGCCGTTCCCGGCCTGATCGCCGACCCGCGCATCGCGGCCGTCACCCTGACCGGCAGCGACCGCGCCGGCAGCCAGGTCGCCGAGCACGCCGGCCGCGCGCTGAAGAAGACGGTGCTGGAGCTGGGCGGCAGCGACCCGTTCATCGTCCTGGCCGACGCCGACCTGGCGGCCGCGGCCCGGGCCGCGGCCGACGCGCGGCTCGTCAACAGCGGACAGAGCTGCATCGCCGCCAAGCGCTTCATCGTGGTCGAGACCGTCGCCGACCAGTTCGTCCGCGCGTTCGCCGACGAGCTCGGCGCCCGACGGATGGGCGATCCGCTCGACCGGGCGACGCAGGTCGGACCGCAGGCGCGGGTCGACCTGCGCGACGCGCTGCACCGGCAAGTCCGGGAGTCGATGAAGCGCGGCGCCCAGCGGCTCCTGGGAGGCGAGGTCCCGCCCGGCCGGGGCGCGTTCTACCCGCCGACGCTGCTCACCGCCGTGGACCGGGGCATGCCCGCGTTCGGCGAGGAGACCTTCGGGCCGGTCGCCGCCGTCATCCGCGCCAAGGACGACGCCCACGCCGTGCGGCACGCGAACGACTCGATCTTCGGCCTCGGCGCCTCCGTGTGGACGCAGGACGCCGCGCGGGCCGAGCGCCTCGCCGCCAACATCGAGGCAGGCGCCGTCTTCGTCAACGGCATGGTCAAGTCCGATCCCCGCCTGCCCTTCGGCGGCATCAAGCGCTCCGGCTACGGCCGCGAGCTGTCCGAGTACGGCATCCGCGAGTTCGTCAACATCAAATCCGTCTGGATCGCCTGATGCCCCGCACCCGGAGCCGCGAACACCGAGAGTCGTGGAGAGCGGATGAGCGCCCGTAACCATCGAGCGGGAGCCCAAGCGCCAGCCCGGCGCCGCCGGGCTGGGGCAACTGGGCGGGGATGGCCAGCTCGAGGCACGTTGAGCGCCGGGGCAACCGGGCGGGCGCGGCCAGGCCGAGGCGCGCGTTGAGCGGCGGT